>Ga0172367_10000109_pt1 | contig 118025 bp, 107 predicted proteins | sample Lak10m_FD_114542 | JGI IMG/M metagenome (GOLD analysis project Ga0172367, IMG submission 114542) | Freshwater microbial communities from Kabuno Bay, South-Kivu, Congo - kab_022012_10m | ecosystem: Environmental > Aquatic > Freshwater > Lake | place: Democratic Republic of the Congo... | reverse complement strand
CACCACCACAGATTCCAAGCCCTGAACCTTTCAGGGCTTTTTCATTTGCAAGTCGAATCGGTCCAATACGCAACTGATGGATACTTTGCCTAACTCCCGCAACCCGCTCAATACCTCCGCGCAAGTCCTGCACGATGTATTCGGCTACTCGCAATTTCGTGGTGCACAGCAAGCAATCGTAGAACACGTCGCGAGCGGTGGAGATGCATTGGTGCTGATGCCCACCGGCGGGGGTAAGTCTTTGTGTTACCAAATTCCCGCGCTGTTACGCCCCGGTGTGGGTATTGTCATCTCACCTTTGATCGCGCTGATGCAAGACCAAGTTGCGGCCTTGTTGCAACTGGGCGTGCGCGCAGCCTTCCTCAACTCCAGCATGGACGCGCACACATCGCGTGAAGTGCAGCAAGCACTCCAAAGAGGTGAGTTGGATCTGCTCTACGTCGCCCCCGAGCGCTTGCTCAACGACCACTTCCTCGGCATGTTGACGCGCATGGTAGAAGCACAGGGTGTGGCTTTGTTTGCCATAGACGAGGCACATTGCGTATCGCAATGGGGACATGATTTCCGTCCCGACTACCGCGCTTTGACGATATTGCATGAGCGCTTCCCCAATGTGCCGCGCATCGCGCTCACCGCCACTGCCGATGCCCCCACGCGCGCCGAGATTGTGGAGCGCTTGGCATTGCAAGAGGCGCATCAGTTCGTGTCCAGCTTTGATCGTCCCAACATTCGCTATCGCGTGGTGCAGAAGAACAATGCGCGCCAACAACTCTCCGCCTTTCTCGATAGCGAACATGCCAATGATGCGGGCGTGGTGTATTGCCTGTCGCGCAAGAAAGTCGATGAGACCGCCGTTTGGTTGCAGGAACAAGGTTGGGACGCGCTGCCTTATCACGCCGGATTGGATGGCGAGACACGCGCACGCAACCAGAGCCGTTTCTTGCGCGAAGAAGGTGTGGTGATGGTGGCGACAGTGGCCTTCGGCATGGGCATAGACAAACCCAATGTGCGCTTCGTCGCACATCTTGACCTACCCAAAAGCATGGAAGCCTATTATCAGGAGACCGGTCGCGCAGGGCGCGATGGCTTGCCCGCCAATGCTTGGCTGGCCTATGGATTGGGCGATGTGGTGAGTATGCGCAGCATGCTCGATGCGGGTGAGGCATCCGAAGAGCGCAAGCGCGTGGAACGACAAAAGCTGGATGCCCTGCTCGGCTACTGCGAATCTACCGCCTGCCGCCATCAAACCTTGCTGCGCTATTTCGGCGAAGCACATCCAGGCTCGTGTGGCGAGTGTGATAACTGTTTGCAGCCACCTGAAACTTGGGATGCTACTGAAGCCGCGCGCATGGCGCTGTCCTGCGTATACCGCACCGGACAACGCTTTGGCGCAGGGCATCTGTCTGATGTCTTGATAGGCAAGATGACAGCGCAAGTAGAACGTCACGCGCATCACCAGCAATCGACCTTCGGCATAGGCAAGGCGTTGGCTGCCACGCAATGGAGCAGTGTGTTTCGTCAGCTTATTGCGCATGGCTATCTGACCGCCGACATCGAAGCCTATGGTGGTTTGCAACTCACCGCTGACGCGCGACCGGTATTACGTGGCGAGCAATCGGTATGGCTGCGTCGCGATGTACAGCCTGACCAACGTAAGCGTATTGGCCGTAGTGGCAAGAGCGCACCGAGCGGCGTGCAGGACAATAGCTTGTGGGCCGCGCTCAAGGCCAAGCGTATGGAACTGGCGCGTGCGCAGGGCGTGCCGCCTTATGTGATCTTCCACGACAGCACACTGGTCGAAATGATGAGCGTACATCCACTCAACTTAGATCAGATGGCGCGCGTCAGCGGTATAGGTCAAGCCAAGCTTGCCAGATACGGCGATGAGTTCTTAAAAGTCTTCGAGGATGTGGCGAACGCCGGGGGGTAGATGCCAGCCGGTAGCAGCATCCCCCTACCAGCGGCGATTGAAAGCTTGAATTAAGTGTTTTGAACGACGATCTTAGGGAAGGCAGAGCTATGATCCTGAGCCATCTCCGCAACCTTTACGGCAATACGACGCGCGATAGTCTTATAGGTCTTGCTGATATCGCTATCTGGTGCGGCAACCACAGTAGGCGTACCCGAATCAGCTTGCTCGCGGATGCGAATATCCAATGGCAGGCTACCCAAGAATTCCACTTCATAATCGGCACACATCTTTGCACCACCACCCGCGCCAAAGATATGTTCTTCATGTCCACACTTGGAACAGATGTGGGTGCTCATGTTTTCCACGATACCGATGATCTTGATGCCGACCTTCTCAAACATCTTGAGGCCCTTGCGCGCATCCATCAGCGCGATGTCCTGTGGCGTGGTGACGATGATGGAGCCGGTGACGGGTACCTTCTGTGCAAGTGTCAATTGTACGTCGCCGGTACCAGGCGGTAGATCGACCACCAGATAGTCCAAATTATCCCAGCGCGTTTGACGCAGTAGTTGATCCAAGGCTTGTGTCGCCATCGGGCCGCGCCAGATCATAGGCGCATCGTCACCCGCGATCATGTAACCGATAGACATGGACTGGATGCTGTGATTCTCCATAGGCTCCATGGATTTCCCATCGCGCGACTTGGGTTGGCCGGTGATACCCAACATGGTCGGCTGAGATGGTCCATAAATGTCTGCATCCAAAATACCTACACGTGCGCCTTCGGCTGCCAATGCCAGCGCCAGATTGACCGCTGTCGTAGACTTGCCCACCCCGCCCTTGCCGGATGCGACCGCGATGATGTTCTTCACACCATCGACCAGCGCTACACCTCGCTGCACCGCATGCGGCACTACTTTGCTGGAGACATTGGCCGTGACTTTGCCGACGCCTGACAGACTGCCTTTAAGATGCGTCTCTACCTGTTCGCGTATCTCAGCCCAAACACTTTTTGCGGGATAGCCCAACAGAATGTCCAGACTCACATCGTTGCCCGACACCTTGATGTTCTTCACTGACTTACCGCTGACGAAATCTTTTTGGGTATTGGCATCGATCAGATTCTTTAATGCACTCTGCACATCGGTATCACTAAAACTCATGACTCACACTCCAGTGGAAAACAAAATAGGCGGGGATTCTAAACGAATTCGCCTTCGCTATAGACGGTTAAAAGTTGCGGGAATTAGCCATGTCTGCATTCGCCACGAACCAATGCAGCTTATCTTTTAGGCTCACCACCCCCCCCACAATAATCAATGTGGGTGCTTGGGGTTTTTCCTGCCGCACAATGCTCGGCAAAGAGGATAAAGTCCCGCTCAATACACGCTGATTTGCAGTCGTACCTTGCTGGATTAATGCAGCCGGAGTAGTGGCATCCATACCGTGTTCTACTAGCTTGGCGCATAAGATCTCTACTCCCAGCAACCCCATGTACACGACCACGGTCTGATGCGGCCTCGCCAGTGCCTGCCAATCCAGATTCATGCTGCCATCTTTAAGATGACCGGTTACAAACACACAGGATTGTGCGTAATCTCTATGTGTCAACGGGATACCTGCGTAGGCAGATACCCCAGAAGCGGCGGTTATTCCTGGTACAACTTCAAAGGAGATTTGATGCTGTGCAAGCGTTTCGATTTCTTCCCCGCCACGCCCGAATATGAAAGGATCTCCGCCTTTTAGGCGCACCACTTGTTTGCCGTCCAATGCCAAGCGCACCAGCAAGTCATTAATCGCCTCCTGAGGCAAAGTGTGTAGCGCACGCCGCTTACCCACAAATATTTTTTCAGCACTATCAGCACTCATCGCGACAATAGTCGGAGCAACTAGATTGTCATACACCACCACCTCGGCGCGCCGAACCAAGTGCAACGCTCGCAAAGTGAGTAACTCGGGATCACCCGGCCCAGCCCCAACTAAAGCTACCTTGCCAATTTTTTTCTGCGGTGCATCTAGCAACACCTTAATCGCATCACGGTTTCGCTTATCCCACCAAGCACGGGCTAGCTGTTCAGCTTGCTTTATATGGTTGGCTTTACCCAATGCACACAAGGCGATAGCTGCTGTACCGAGCACCGCAGCCCGCCCATACTCATCATCCAGCTCACCTCGCCAGAGCTTCGCCAAACGCGTGACATCCATCTCTTCATCTTTTAAATGACGTTGCGCAAACATCGCAGGCCAATGCTGCTCATATTCCTCTCCATCACCCAGCATACGCACTACACAATCACTGTCTGGATTACGCTCAGCCTCACCACCCTCGCCTTTGAATACTGCTAACCGTTTGTCCCCTAAGAGACGCGCTGCAGCTTGATGAGCCAAGTCGTATCCAGGATGAAAAGTTCCGATCATGGAAGTCTCAGCTCGCGCAGGATTGAGCATGCGAACCACACTATGCATAGGTGAGCGCAATCCCAATACGGATTTCAGCTCTAAGAGGTTCTGTAACGCCGGATTCAATACATGCAGGGGTATGTAGGCTAAGTTAGTCGAGGCCAGTTGGGTAGCCGCACTTTTATAGTTGTCGCACGCGGCATAGCCTAGCTTCCCCATCACCGCCCCCACACCGACACGCCCGGCAACAGGACTACCGTGCAACAGCACTTTAATGCCCTGTTGCGCAAGCAACACCGCTGATAGTACAAACCAAGGTAACTGCCTACGTTTACCGGCATAGCAAGCCCAGTCTAGATCGACCTTGGGAAAGTCGCCAAATACTTGAACACTCTCTCTAGCCGCAACTACTAAGCCAGTCAGTTCTGCGGGGGTTTCTTCTTTGACGCGCATCAACATCAAGAACGCACCAAGCTGCTCCGCTTCGATTTGACGTTTCAAGATCATCGTCATGGCAGCATAAGACTCTTCCAAGCTCAGGTCGCGCGAACCGCGCCTACCTTTACCTAACGCTTGGATATATGTCGAAAAAGGGTGTGTCATTGATAATGAAGCCCGTGAGCATAGTTTAGATTGCGTGAAAGTTTGCGACTCGACTGTCAAGCAGCAATAAAAAAACCAGCCTAAGCTGGTTTTTTTATTGCTGCTTGACTTTGTTATTATCAGTGACTAGCGAACAACTCCTTCACCATCCACAACGAGAAAGCCAGAGCCGCAAGAAAAGTTCCAACAGAGCAAAGCGTTGCAATTACTGACATTTTTTCTCCTCCCGAGAGTATTAATAAAGACCATACCGACACAACTGGTATGAATCCTAGCATAAAATATTTTTTAGTAAAATATTTTATTAATAGACTCTATGCCCAATAGCGAAACACTATAGGCACGGGAATAAGAAAAATTTTTAAAAGCAAGGGCTTGCGTTCAAGCCCCGCTCAAAAACAGCTTACTTGCTTTTTACGACTTGGATGATCATCCAAGCAGCGAAAACGACAGAGAGAGTTGCGGTGAACAAACTTGCTACGGTAGCGACATAAGACATTATTAATCCTCCCCTAAAATTGAATTAAATCCCAGTCTGCGGCATTACTTGAGTAAAACTTTTCTTATTACCCGACTGAAACTTTTCGTATTATATAAGTGAAATTGTCGGAAATACACACAAAATTACTAAGGCTAATAAGTTTTTTCTTTTTGCCTTACCATCAACAGCTACGCAATTTATACGGGCGCTACACCTTGCAAAAAAAACTCTATATCAAAACCTATGGCTGCCAGATGAACGAATATGACTCGGAGAAGATGGCAGACTTGATGTGCGACTTCGATGACATGGTACAGACCGAGCATCCAGAAGAAGCCGATGTGATCTTGTTCAACACCTGTTCTATACGTGAAAAAGCCGAAGAAAAGGTCTTTTCCGACCTAGGGCGGGTGCGCCCCTATAAGTTGGCAAATCCCGACCTCATCATCGGTGTGGGCGGATGCGTCGCCAGCCAAGAAGGCGCAACAATCACCAAACGCGCCCCTTATGTAGACGTAGTATTCGGCCCACAAACTCTGCACCGTCTGCCACAACTTATCCAAGCACGCAAAAAAACTGGCATCGCACAAATAGACATCACCTTTCCCGAAATTGAGAAGTTCGACAACTTACCCGAACCTACAACATCCTCGGGGACAGCGTTCGTTTCCATCATGGAAGGCTGCAGTAAATACTGTACTTTCTGCGTAGTGCCTTATACGCGCGGAGAGGAGGTATCACGGCCTGTGGCCGACATATTGCGCGAGATACAGGGCTTGGTTGCGCAGGGCGTGAAAGAGGTGACGTTGCTGGGACAGAACGTGAACGCCTATCTGGGGACAACAGAAGATGGTGAAGCGGTTGATTTTGCCTATCTGATTCAAGCCGTCGCCGCCATCGATAAGATAGGTCGCATCCGCTACAGCACCTCCCACCCCAAAGAAATGTCGCAACGCCTCATTGATCTGTACGGCAATACACCCAAGTTAGTCAGCCATCTACACCTGCCCGTGCAATCCGGTTCCGACAGAGTCTTAGCGGCAATGAAACGCGGCCACACCGCACTGGAGTATAAGTCCATCATCCGACGTGTACGTGCGCTACGCCCAGATGTATGCGTGACTTCGGACTTCATCGTGGGCTTTCCCGGTGAGACCGATCAGGATTTCGAGGCAACAATGAAGCTGATAGACGATATAGGTTTCGATAACAGCTTCAGCTTCTTGTATAGCCCGCGTCCCGGCACGCCCGCCGCAGAAATGCGCGACGACACCCCTCATGAAGTCAAAGCGGCAAGACTAAAACGCCTGCAAGATCGCATCATGGAGCAAGAGGCTGTTATTGCACAAAACATGCTGGGCACAACTCAGCGCGCCCTTGTTGAAGCGGTATCGAAGAAGGATACCGCTGAATTAGCCGCCCGCACCGACAACAATCGTGTGGTTAATTTTGTCGGCACCCCCAACTTGATAGGGCATTTCATAGACATCAAGATAACCCAAGTGGTGAGACACACCTTGCGTGGAGAGTTGGCATGAGCAAAGTAGGCAAAGCATCTCCCAACAAAAAACTGTCGCTAACGGTCCAGTACGCCAGCAGCAACGCCGAATTACCGACCCGCGCACAATTTCGTCGCTGGTTTAAGGCCGCAATAATGGGCGATGTCAGCCTTACTTTGCGTATCGTCGATGCCGAAGAGGGAAGAGCGCTTAACAAATCCTACCGTGGCAAGGATTATGCGACCAATGTGCTAACTTTTATTTACGGGGACAATCCGGTCAGTGGTGATGTGGTGATCTGCGCACCTGTCGTAGCGACAGAAGCGGCTGAACAGAACAAGAATCTGTTGGCCCACTACGCGCATATGTCGATACATTCCGCATTACATTTACAGGGCTACGACCATCAAGTAGAAAGCGAGGCTGAAGAGATGGAAGCCTTGGAAACTTCAATAATGCTAAAATTGCGTTACGCAAATCCCTATCAAAGTTGATACCCCCAAGAAATGGACTCACCCGAAAGTAGTAAACCTAGTTTATTGGAACGTCTGTCTACGCTGCTCATGCGTGCACCTGAAGACCGCGAACAACTCATACAGTTGCTTTACGGCGCATATAAAAACAACCTGCTGGATGCCGACGCACTGGCCATGATGGAAGGTGTGCTGCAAGTCTCCGAACGCCAGGTACGTGAGATTATGATCCCCCGCGCACAAATGGATGTCATCGACATCAGCCTGCCACCCGAAAAATTCATTCCCTTCGTCATAGAGACCGCGCACTCGCGCTTCCCAGTCACAGACGGTGACAAGGACAACATCATCGGCATCCTGCTCGCTAAAGACCTATTGCGTTATTACGCAGGTGAAGAGTTCGATATGCGTGACATGCTACGTCCCGCCGTATTCGTACCAGAATCGAAGCGCCTCAATGTATTACTCAGCGACTTCCGCAGCAACCGCAACCACATCGCACTGGTAGTCGATGAGTACGGCGGTGTTTCCGGCATGGTCACGATAGAGGATGTATTAGAGCAAATCGTCGGAGACATCTCTGACGAATACGACTTTGACGAGGAGTTGGACAACATCGTACGTCAGGACAACAACCATTGGCGTGTCAAAGCCGAGACCGAAATCGCTGCATTTAATGAAGTAATGGGTACCGAATTCTCCGACGAAGAGTGCGACACGGTTGGCGGCTTGGTACTTAAAGCCGCCGGACAACTCCCGAAACGGAACGATCAAATCATCATAGGCGATTTGAATTTCAGCGTATTACGAGCCGACAGTCGCCGGCTTTACTCACTCTTGGTCGAACGCACCACTCTTACTGGTGCCATATAAAAATCCCCAGCTCATGCGTTGCTGGGGATTTTTACACCACAGAGAAACAAGTTAGAACTGTTCATTTTCACCCAAATAGCGCCATTGCCCCAAAGGCAGGTCGCCCAGCTTCACCTTGCCAATACGGATACGCTTCAGGCCCGTCACTTTCAAACCCACTAATTCGCACATGCGGCGAATCTGACGCTTCTTACCCTCACGCAACACAAAGCGTAGCTGATCCTCGTTTTGCCAACTGACTTTAGCTGGTTTGAGATATTCACCGTCCAACTTCAAACCTTGGCACAGCAAGGCCAAGCCACTGTCTTCCAACTGACCTTGCACGCGCACCAGATATTCCTTATCCACTTTGGAATCTTCACCTATCAACTGCTTGGCGATGCGGCCATCTTGGGTAAGTACCAACAATCCCTGCGAATCAATATCCAGACGTCCCGCTGGTGCAAGCCCCAGATGCTGACTGCGATGAAAGCGTGTCGCAGACGGGTCGTTCGCCCAGCGAGTGCTTTCGTCGAACAACACGCTGGCCGGTTTGTAACCGTGCTCTGCCTGACCGGAAACATAGGAGATGGGCTTGTTTATGAGGATGGTGACGCGCTCTTGCTGAGTATTTTGTGCGGCAGTACGCAACGTAATTTTTTGAGCTACCGTCACCTTGCTGCCAAGTTGACTAACGGGCACTCCATCCACTTCGACCCAGCCCTTCTCGATATAAACATCGGCTTCGCGGCGTGAGCATAGACCGAGTTCGGACATGCGTTTAGACAGACGGATTTTTTCCATGATTTACTTGATGACTGATATGCAGCGTGATTGCGTAAGGCGCGGATTCTACGCTATTGCGTCACCAGACATAAAAAAACGCGGCACTAGGCCGCGTTTGCGAGTACAGGCCACAACTCAATAGCTGTGACTCACACCCACCGAAAATGACCAAGGTGCGGTCAACTGACCGTAAGGCGTACCGTTCGGATCAGGATTGGCATATTGATAAATGGGCAGCTGCAAGAAGCCGTACACATTGGTTTGCCGCGCCATTGCCATACTCACGCCCGGACTCAAATTCAGACTGCGGCCACCAGTGTGCGGATTCACATTCAATGCTGTGCCACTGTCGGCCTTTTTGTATTGCGCATTCAGTTGCAACAGGCCGGTCACGCGCGGCGACAAGGCATAACGCGTGCCCACATCGACCGCCAGATCGTCGCCGGGACGGTAGTCGTTTTTCAGCGCGATGGCGGTTTGCAACTGCGCGCTGGTAAACCAGCCCCAAGCTTGACTCACCGACTGATAATGATAAGCACCCAGCACCACATCGGTACTGCCGCTGCCGGGCTGTAAACCAGCTTCCATCAACGTGCCCGGCACCATCTCCTGCGTAGTTTGTCCGGTGGGTAATTTAAGTCCCGCACGCAAGCCAGTGCCAGAATGAGCATCGCTGTCGGCTAGCTTGTAGTGGCCCACAACGCGCGCATCACCTAGTTGACTGAATTTCTTTTGCTCGGTCGTCACCAGCGCGGGATTGGGGTCGCCTATCTGGTGTGCGTGATCGCGCATCACCAGCGGTAAATCGAGTGCCACACCCCATTGCGTGTTGATGGCATAGTCTAAATCCATATTCAGGGTCTGATTGATGGTGCGCAGGTTTTCCACTTCAATCCCCGCCAGATTGGGATCACCTGCCAGAGATTTAGCGACTTTCTTCGCGCCCACACGCGGTGTATCTGCCTTGGCATAGCTATAGCGCAAATCAATGCGCAAACCTTCATCATGCCCCATACCCTGCGTATCCCAGTGCGTGTTCACCGCTCAAAAGGAAGCGCCGCAGCCTGCGTGCGCCAAAGGTGCAGCACCCAACAAGGCAGCCACCAGCAATGTGCGTTTCATCTTCATCTCCCGTGTCAAAAGCGTGAATTCTAATCAGAAATACGCGCGCGCCCCTGCGGCATTTTGTCGCAGCGCAACGCTGCCTGTTAGCGGCGCAAGTCGCGTATCGGTTATGCTGTGGGGGTTTTGCTCTATCCAGAATCTGCTCATGCAATCAAATCACAAGTCCCATCTCTACGCTGTGCTGGCTGGCGCGCTGTGCGTGTTCGGCTTTGCTCCGCTCCATCTTTATCCGGTACCGGTACTGGCGCTCGCCGTGTTATTCACGCTATGGTCACAAGCCGCCAGCGTCAGGTCGGCAAGCAAACTCGGCTTCTATTTCGGTCTAGGTTTTTTTGCCAGCGGTATCAGCTGGATCTATGTGGCTCTGCACGATTACGGTGCTATGCCGATGTGGTTGGCCGCCCCCGCGACCTTGCTGTTCGCCGCTTTCCTCGCACTCCTGCCTGGCTTAGCGGGTTACGTACAAGCACGCCTTCCAAGCAGAAATCTCCTGCGACTACTCGTGGTAATGCCTGCGGTATGGGTGGCGGTGGAATGGCTGCGCGGCACTTTATTTACCGGCTTCCCTTGGCTAGCTATGGGTTACGCGCATAGCGACAGCCCCTTGGCGGGATATGCCCCCATCTTAGGGGTATACGGTGTCTCGCTGGCAGCAGCCGTGAGCGCGGGTCTGTTAGCTGCGCTCTGGCAATTACGCCGTGCACCCGCCGCACGATATGCCATGCTTGGACTGGTTTTGCTATGGGGTATCGGTGCTGCATTACGTAACGTGGCGTGGACTCAGACTCAGGGCGAGCCATTCTCGGTGGCACTGGTGCAAGGCAACATCGCGCAAGACATCAAGTTCAACGAGGATGCGCTGGTCGGCACACTGGAAACTTATCGACGCAATATATTGGCAAGTGACGCCCGTCTCACCGTCTTGCCCGAGAGCGCCTTCCCCTTGTTTCGTGATGAAGTGCCGCCCTATCTGGCGCAGAAACTTGCCGAACATGCCAAGCAGAATGCCGGTGACATATTGATAGGGAGCTTCGAGCGCGCAGACCGGCACTATTACAACAGCGTGTTTGCGCTGGGCGCATCAGACAATCGCTTTGCGGCTGACTTGCATTACCGCAAGCAACATCTCGTGCCGTTCGGTGAATTCATCCCGTTGCGCCCGTTGTTGGGCTGGTTCATCAACGGCGTGCTCGACATCCCTATGGGTGATCTAAGCAGCGGCGCAGCGGCGCAAAAGCCCATGGCGATTGCAGGCCAGCAAGTGGCGGTGAACATTTGTTATGAGGATGTGTTCGGCGAAGAGATCATCCGTGCGCTGCCGCAGGCGACCGTGCTGGTGAACGTGACCAACGATGCTTGGTACGGCGACTCATGGGCTGCCGAACAACATAATCAGATCTCACAACTGCGCGCACTGGAAACCGGACGCATGATGCTGCGTGCCACCAATACCGGTGTCACCTCCATCATCGCCGCCAACGGCAAGGTGTTGCAGCGCCTGCCCGAACATAGCGAGGGTGTCTTAAACGGCATGGCGCAAGGCTACAGCGGCAGCACCCCCTATGTGAGTTGGGGCAATAACGCGGTGTGGCTCATCCTTCTCAGCATGCTGGGCATCAGCTGGCTCAGACGCAGCAAGCCATGAGTTGGGTTTGCTACCTGCTGCGCTGCGCCGACGACACGCTTTACTGCGGCATCAGCAACAACATGACGAAGCGCCTCGCCGCGCACAATGCCGGGACGGCAGCCAAATACACCCGCTCGCGGCTGCCCGTTGCCGTGGTTTACAGCGAAAACTGCGCCGACCGTTCGACCGCCTCGCAGCGTGAAATGGCCATCAAAAAATTATCTCGCGCCGACAAACTGGCGTTGCTGGCCGCCCCGCCCCAGCGCGACTGACAACCTCGTATCCCTGCAACCTGCCACACATAAATCAGTGTGTAGCGATGTGAAATTTAATCAACCGCTCCCCAAACATGGCTAAATTACGAGAAGACTAGCCCAGCGCGGGGAACAATCCGCGCAGGCCGCCGGAGATAAATTCCACCGCGATGGCAGCGAGCAGCAATCCCATCAGCCGCGACACGATGTTGCTGCCTATCTTGCCCAAGCGGCGCGACACCCAGGGGGCGATCAGGAACGTCAGCCACACCGTCAGACTCAGCAACGCCAGCACCAGTGCCAGCGCGCCGTAATGTCCGGTGCCGTGGCCTTTGTGCGCGTCGAGGATGACGGTACTGATCGCGCCAGGCCCGGCCAGCAACGGCGTGGACAACGGCACGATGGCCAGCGAGGAGGTGGCATCACTATCCGCAGACTCGTCGGGCACGTATTGCGGTTTGTCGCCGATCAGCATGTTCACCGCCATCAGCAGCAACAGGATGCCGCCCGCCGTGCGGAAGGAATGGATGCTGATGCCGAAGAAATTCAACACGGCTTCACCCGACAACAGCGCCGCGAGCAGGATGCCCAGCACGGTGAACGAGGCCACGCGCCCCACCCGCTCGCGCTTGGCGGCGCTCATGCCCGCCGTGAACGCGATGATGATGGGGATGGTGCCGACCGGATCGACGATGGCGAACAGGCTGATGAATATCTTGCTGTATTCGGTAAAGTCCAGCATCGCCTAGTGGTAAAGAACGTGGGGCAGCCAAGTTGAAATCGCTGGGATGTAAGTGATTAAACCTAGATAGATCAACATCACGCCCACCCACGGCAAGGTGGCGATGGACACCTCGGTCAGTCCTTCTTTGGCGAGGTGGCTAGCAACAAAAAGGTTCAAGCCCACCGGCGGATGGATCATGCCGATCTCCATGTTTACCACCATGATGATGCCCAGGTGTATCGGATCGATGCCCATCGTTTTAGCAATCGGCAGGAACAACGGCGCAAGAATCAGCACAATGGAAGTTGGCTCCATAAACTGTCCGGCAGCAAGCAAGGCAACATTCACCATGAGCAGGAACATCCAAGGTTGCAGATGCTGGTCCAGCACCCACTGCGACATGCTTTGCGGGATCTGCTCCGAGGTCATCAGGAAGGAGAACAGGATGGCGTTGGTGATGATGTACAGCAGCATCGCACTGGTGTTGGCCGCGCTCAACAAAGTCTTGGGCACTTGCTTCCAGCTCAAATCGCCATAAAAGAACTTTGCCGCAATGAAAGCATATACCGCTGCCACCGCTGCCGCCTCGGTGGGTGTAAAGAAGCCGCCGTAGATACCGCCGATGATGAGCACCACCATAAAGATGCCGCCCCAGGCATCGCGCAACGAAGTCCAAAATTCTGCCGCAGTAGGTTTAGGTGCAGTGGGGAAGTTCTTGCGCTTGGCCTGAATGAACACCAGCGAAATCATGATCGCTGCCAGCAGGATACCTGGCACGATGCCCGCGATGAACATCTTGCCGGCACTCTCCGAAGTCGCCACCGCATAGATAATCATCACGATGGACGGTGGGATCAGGATACCCAACGAGCCCGAAGACGTGATGACACCGACGCTGAAGCGTTTCGGATAACCGGCTTTGACCATCGCCGGCAGCATCACCGAACCAATCGCCATTACCGTGGCCGGACTAGAGCCGGAGATGGTGGCAAAGAAGGCGCACGCCAACACCGCCGCCATCGCCATGCCACCCGGCATCCAGCCGACCAGATTACTGGCAAAGCGCACGATGCGGGACGCGATTTTGCCGTCGATGAGGAACTGTCCAGACAGTACGAAGAACGGCACGGCCATGATGGAAAAACTTTCCAGCCCGGTAAACAAACGCTGCGAGATGATATTGACGGTATCAATGGAGAATGATGAAAACCCCAGCAGATAGATGAGCACGGTAGTACCGAGCGCGATGGAGATGGGTGTGCTGGTAAGCAGCAACAGCAGCAAGATACTTATGATCAATAAGGCGGTCATGCTGCCACCTCCGCGTGTTCTTCATCGCCACCAAAGCTATGGGTAGGGAGCTCGCCAGACTTAGAGAATTCCATCAACACTTGTATGAAGCGATAACACATCAAACCGGAACCGAAGGGAATCGCCAGATAGATGATCCACATCGGCATCTCCAAATCGGGCGAAGTCTGCCCTGTGCCATAGATAAACAGCACCCAGCGTGCGCCAAAGAAGGCAATCGCGCCGGTGAAGATCATGCCCAGCGACAAGGCCAACATAATCATCTTGCGCCGTATCGAAGGGCGCACCCAGTTAACCAGAAAATCAACGCCGATATGGATGCCGGTGCGCACCCCGTAAGCCGCACCAAATTTTGCCATCCAGATGAACAAATAAATGGTGAGTTCCTGCGCCCAGTCTATGCCGGAGCCATTGACATAGCGCATCACTACGGCGGCAAAGGTCACCAATGTGGCCGCCGCCATAAAGCTGGCGATTAGGAATTCCTCGAAGTGATTCAACAAACGATTAATCATGGTCACTCCCCCAAAAAAATGTCCACGAAAGGCACGAAAGCACCCCAACAAAACAATTCAGAACCGTAATGGCTGGTGCTTTGATTTGCGGGACGATTCGTGTCGCTCGTGGACAACAATATTATTTTTTCTTGTCTGCTTTCGCGGCAGGCTTGGCGGCTGCAACGGCTTGCTCTTTCTCGACTTGTGCGCCAACCGCATTGGCAGCGGCAATCAGATCCGCACCGATCACTGACTCGAACTCTTTATGTACTGGCAACAAAGCTTTCTGCCACTCCGCACGCTCTGTTGGTGTCAGGGTATAGACGGTAGTGGTTTTCGCTGCAATCACTTTGGCCAATGCATCATCATTATCCTTCTGCGCAATCTCACGCTCGAACACGGTGGCTTCCTGCATCGCCTGTGTCAGCGCGCTGCGCACATCGGCGGGCAGCCCTGCCCAGAAGTTCTTATTCACGATCACCGCATAACCCAGATAACCATGGTTAGACATGGTCATATGCTTCTGCACTTCATTCATCTTCTGCGTATAAAAGTTCGATACCGGATTTTCTGTGCCATCCACCACGCCTTGTTGCAGCGCGGTGTACACCTCACTGAATGCCATCACCTGCGGATTCGCACCCAGCGCCTTCATCTGTGCGCCCAACACTTTGGAGGATTGGATACGCAGCTTCAAACCGGAAAAATCTGCCACCTTATGCATGGGCTTATTCGAGCTCATCTGTTTGAAACCGTTATCCCAGAACGCCAACCCAGTCACACCCTTGGTATCCAGCTTGGCGAACAGTTTCTTGCCGACATCTCCATCCATTACGCGATGCAAAGCATCTTGATTGGGGAACAGGAAAGGCAAGTCGAACAATTCGAATTCACGTGCGCCCATCGGGCCAAATTTGGCCATGGAAGGTGCCAACATCTGCACCGCACCACTTTGCAACGCTTCGATCTCTTCACGATCTTTATACAGCTGGCTGTTCGGGTATATCTCTACTTTCACCTTACCCTTGCTGTATTTTTCCGCGAGCTGTTTGAAACGTTCCGCAGCTTGGCCTTTAGGTGTGTCAGGAGCAACCACATGACTGAATTTGATAACGATCTCGCCAGCGGCCTGTGCCACCCCCGTGATCCCCAAAGCTAAAACAAACATCATTGCGGTACGTAATTTCATGATTACCTCTCCTGAATGAATTTATAGTTCCTGCCCCTAACCACGATGCTTAAATTCACGCTGCGTGTCGCGTCGTTGGAGTCGCGAATATACGAGTGTTAGGCCGAGAGCGCCACCCTTAGGGAAAAATTATATGGATTCTCTTCGCCCTGACTACAACAGCAACATACGCTGCTGACGTGAGTGCACGAAAGACAGTAAAATGCGCCCCTTTGCGATCCACCGAGACAGTTATGCATACCTTAGGCTCCAACATCACGCCCGTAAGCGGGCATGAGTCTGCACCAAAGCTCCGCCAAGGCCTGAGCTTTCAGCAAATCATCCTGACCCTACAAAGCTACTGGGACAAACAAGGCTGCGCGCTATTGCAACCCTATGACATGGAAGTCGGCGCGGGCACTTCGCACACCGCAACCTTCCTGCGCGCGCTCGGCCCTGAGCCGTGGAAAGCCGCTTATGTGCAGCCTTCGCGTCGTCCTAAGGACGGGCGCTATGGCGAGAACCCCAACCGCTTGCAACACTACTATCAGTTCCAGGTGGTCTTGAAGCCCGCACCGGCCAACATCCTAGAGTTGTATCTGGGCTCGCTGGAAGCACTGGGTTTCGATCTGAAAAAAAATGACATCCGCTTCGTCGAGGACGACTGGGAGAATCCCACCCTAGGCGCATGGGGCTTGGGTTGGGAAGTGTGGCTCAACGGCATGGAAGTCACCCAGTTCACTTATTTCCAGCAAGTCGGCGGCATAGATTGCAAACCCATCACCGGCGAGATCACCTACGGCTTGGAACGTCTGGCCATGTACCTACAAGGCGTAGAGAGCGTCTACGACTTAACTTGGACTGAGGGCGTGAGCTACGGCGACGTCTATCATCAAAATGAGGTGGAGCAATCTACCTACAATTTCGAGCATAGCGATGTGGAGTTCTTGTTGGGTGCGTTTAGCAGCCATGAAAAACAAGCTCAGCATTTGATGCAACATCAATTGGCGTTGCCGGCTTATGAGCAAGTACTCAAGGCTGCGCACAGCTTCAATCTGCTGGATGCGCGCGGTGCAATCTCGGTGACCGAGCGTGCCGCTTACATCGGCCGCATTCGCAATTTGGCGCGCAGCGTCGCTGCCGCTTATCTAGATAGTCGCGCCCGCTTGGGCTTCCCGATGGCCCCCCAAGCTTGGGCAAGCGAAGTGTTGGAACAGATAGAACTGAAAAGCAAGAAGGTGGCGGCATGAGTATGAAGAATTTATTGGTCGAGTTGTTCGTCGAAGAGCTGCCGCCAAAATCGTTGCACAAGCTGGGCGAAAGTTTCTCCGAGTTGCTTGCTGCGAGCCTAAAAGCACAGGGCTTGGCCGCAGCAGATGCCGCTGTGACCGCATACGCCACGCCACGCCGTTTGGCGGTACATATCACCGCTGTCGCCGCACAAGCAGAAGACAAGTCGGTATCGCAGAAGCTGATGCCGGTCAGCGTCGCGTTGACTGCGGATGGGCAACCCACGCCGGCTTTATTGAAGAAACTCAGCGCACTTGGTGCAGATGCTTCGGTGCTGCCAAAGTTGAAACGCGCCATGGATGGCAAGGCCGAAGCCCTGTTCTATGACAATCTGATCAAAGGGGCGACGCTGCTAGAAGGCTTGCAAAAGGCACTGTCCGAAACATTGACCAAACTTCCCATCGCCAAGGTAATGAGCTATCAACTGGCAGACGGCTGGAGCAGCGTCAATTTCGTGCGTCCTGCGCACGGCTTGGTGGCGTTGCACGGCAAGGACATCGTGCCAGTGACCGCATTGGGGTTGACCGCTGGGAATAGCACTGCGGGACACCGTTTCGAAGCCAGCATGGCCAAGATCGTGCTCAAAGATGCCGACAGCTATGCGCAACAGCTGGAAACAGAAGGTGCAGTGATCGCCAACTTTGCCACACGTCGTGCCGAGATCGTGCGCCAACTCCATGATGCCGCCACCAAGGTGGCACTCAAACCTATTCAAGACGAGGCTTTGCTCGATGAGGTGACCGCGCTGGTAGAGCGCCCCAATGTTTTGCTGGGCACGTTCGAAAGTGAATTCCTTGCCGTACCGCAGGAGTGTCTGATTCTGACCATGAAAGCCAATCAGAAGTATTTCCCGCTGCTGGATGCCAAGGGCAAACTCACCAACCAGTTCCTGATTGTTTCCAATATCAAGCCTGCGGATGCCAGCCTAGTGATAGGTGGCAACGAGCGCGTGGTACGTCCACGTCTGGCCGATGCAAAATTTTTCTTCGAACAGGATAAGAAAAAGACGCTGGCCTCACGTGTCGCAGGTCTGGACAAAGTGGTCTACCACAACCAGCTCGGCACTCAGGCGCAGCGCGTGGAACGCATCGCCAAACTATCCGGCACCATCGCGCGCCTGTTGCAAGCCGATAAAGACCAAGCGATCACCGCCGCGCGTCTGGCTAAGGCTGATTTGCTCACCGACATGGTCGGTGAATTCCCTGAATTGCAAGGCATCATGGGGCGTTACTACGCCTTGCATGATGGCGAGCCGGAAGCGGTAGGGGATGCGATTGAGTCGCACTATCGTCCGCGCTTTGCCGGCGATGCACTGCCAGTAGGACGGGTGTCGTGCGCGGTGGCCTTGGCCGACAAACTCGAGACGCTGATCGGCATCTATGGCATAGGCCAAGTGCCTACCGGCGACAAAGACCCGTTCGGTCTGCGCCGCCATGCGCTGGGCATCCTGCGCATCCTCATCGAGACCCCGTTGGATCTGTCGCTGACAGCCTTATTGAAACTAGCCGCCGCCAACTTCCCCGCCGGCCTGCTCAGCGCTACCGTGGTGAGCGATGTGGAACATTTTGTCGCGGAACGTATGCGCGGCTATCTGCGTGAGCGTGGCTTTGAGGTTGCTCATATTGAAGCAGTTTTGGCTAATCTGTCCGGACGCACCCATGAAGTATTGCCGCGCTTGCAAGGCGTGAAGACTTTCGCGGCACTGTCCACGGCTAAAGATCTGGCTGCTGCGAATAAGCGCGTACAAAACATCATGCGCAAGAACCATGAGGAGCTGGGCGAGAAGCTGCACGATGCCGAAATCAACAGCGCGCTATTGGTCGAAATGGCCGAACGCGACCTATACCATGCCATGCAGGACATCACCCCGCTGGCACTGGACTATCTGGAGCGTGGCGACTACGGCCAGAACCTCAAGATATTAGTCACACTCAAGCCGTTCATCGACGACTTCTTCGAGAAAGTCATGGTGATGTGCAAAGAGCCTGAGCTGCGTCTAAATCGTGCCGCCCTACTCAAACAGCTGGGTGGCCTGATGAATCAGGTTGCGGACATCGCAAAACTGGCGGCCTGACCGATATGAAGCTCATCATTCTGGATCGCGACGGTGTCATCAATGCCGACTCCGACCTTTTCATCAAGAGTCCCGCCGAATGGCTCCCCCTACCCGGCAGCCTTGAAGCCATCGCCCAACTCAATCAGGTAGGTTATCGCGTGGTGGTGGCGACCAATCAGTCCGGCGTGGGACGCGGTTTGTTCGATATGACCACGCTCAACGCGATACACGACAAGATGCACAAAGCTGCCGCACTGGTCGGTGCACGCATCGATGCAGTGTTCTTCTGCCCGCACACCTCGGACAGCCACTGTCATTGCCGCAAGCCCAAGCCCGGCATGTTCGAGGAGATTGCGGCGCGCTACAACGTCACGCTGGAAGGTGTACCTGCCGTGGGCGATTCGCTGCGCGACCTGCAAGCCGGTGCGGCACTGGGTACTCGCCCCTATCTGGTATTGACCGGCAAGGGTGAAAAAACCAAGGCCGCAGGCAACCTGCCTGAGGGTACGCAAGTGTTTGCCAATCTTGCCGCTGTCGTAGCGGCGCTGTTAAAGGTCTAAGGTCACTATGCTGCTTATCCGTTCGCTGCTGTTCCTGTTACTACAAATCATCATCACCCCCATCTTCGCCACCTTGGCACTACTCAGTTTTCCCTTCAGCCGTCTGACGCGCTACCTCATCATCTCGCAATGGGCCAAGATGATGCTGCCGATATTGCGTGTGGTGTGCGGCATACGACATGAAGTGAAAGGCATAGAGAATCTACCCAAAGAACCCTGCATCATCTTGTGCAAACACCAGTCGGCTTGGGAGACCTTGGCTTTGCAGAAGATTTTTCCACCCCAAGTGTGGGTGTTGAAACGCGAACTATTCTGGATACCATTCTTCGGTTGGGCCTTGGCCCTCACCAGCCCAATCGGCATCAAGCGTAGCGATGGTAAAGCCGCGATGAAGCAATTGCTCAAGCAGGGCAAGGAACGTCTGGCACAAGGCTTCTGCGTGGTGATTTTCCCCGAAGGCACGCGCGTGCCGTACGGTCAGCGCGGCAAATACAAAATCGGTGGCGCGCTATTGGCTGCGAGTAGCGGCGTACCCGTCATCCCCGTGGCACACAATGCCGGTCGCCTATGGGGACGCAACGCTTTCAGCAAGCATCCCGGTGTCATCACCATGAGCATCGGTGCACCCATCGAGACCAAAGGCCTCAAAGCCGATGAGATCAATGCCAAGGTCGAGGCATGGATAGAGAACGAGATTCAGCAACTGGCACACTGATGCCAGAGCTGTCCCGGTCGCTGCGCGACCACCCTCCCGCCATACCCGCAGGGGGCATGTCCGGGGTGTCCCGCTCGCTGCGCGACCACCCTCCCGCCATACCCGCAGGGGGCATGTCCGGGGTGTCCCGGTCGCTGCGCGACCACCCTCCCGCCATTGAACGCCGCGATGCACTGTTGGCCGGACAGCAAATCACCTATACCCTAAAGCGCAGTAGCAAACGCCGCAGCATAGGCTTGCGCATCGATGCGCAGGGACTAACGGTGAGTCTGCCCAGCCGCGCTTCCGAACAATGGCTGCATCAGGTATTACAAGACAAAGCCGCGTGGGTGGTCGAAAAACTATTGACCTGGGAAGACCGAAAACCGCAACAACCAATCTGGGAAGACGGAGCACAGCTAGACTATCTGGGCGACCTGCTCACGCTGCGTGTGGAACGTGGCCGCTTCGTCGCGGCAGCACAACGTCGTGGCGAGCTGCTCTGTGTATTCCTGCCACCCGCAGGTGCAGAACGTCATATCGCGCGGGACGTGCAACATTGGTATGCCGAACAGGGGCTACAGTTGTACACCGACCGTGTCGCGCATTACGCGCCGCTGCTCGACGTGCTTCCCACCCACATCAAGCTCTCCAGCGCCAAGACCCAATGGGGATGCTGCACCAGTGACGGCACAGTGCGCTTCAATACGCAACTCATCAAATTGCCCTTGCACCTCATCGACTATGTGGTCGTGCATGAACTGGCGCATCTGCGCGAGATGAACCACTCGTCACGCTTTTGGCAAGTCGTCGCTTGCGCGTGTCCGAACTACCTGCGCCTACGTGCAGAACTGAAAGCCGTTGCGCTCTAAACTCTCCCGCATGCGGCACAGCGCAAAAATATCTAGATAAATTTGCTCGCCTCAATTCCGCTTCAATCAGGTATCTTATAGCCTGTCCGTGGGGTAGGTGGTGTGCCGCTCGTATCGATGACACGCGCCGACGCAGCGGCTGTTCCTATAGCCAACACTCGGCAGTCAGCCAACGCGCTGTCCGTAGTAAAACGAGGTGACATGAATAAATCCGAGATACTGCAAAACATACTGCTCGCACTCACAGCCTTAATTTTGATTGGCGTATTGGCGTTCTTCTACGACAAAACACAAGCCGTGGACTTGCGTGAACAAAACGAGGTTCTCAGCCTACTCAATGAATTGAAGGACATCGACAACCGTTGGGATATCGAAGCGCAACGTGCGCGTATCGATTTGGGTAGAGGCAATGCGCTGAGTTTCAGCCGCGCCGAAGCCGGCGAAAAAGCCTTGCGCGACATCACCCGCGTCGCGGAACGAACCTCCAGCAATACCCTGCGCAAAGGGCTTACCGAACTGCGCAAATCTATCGAGATCAAAGCCGAACTATTCGAGCGCTTCAAGTTTGAGAACCGCCAAAACAAGAGCGCATTAAGCGTCATTTTCAACGCAGCGGGGACACTAAGCACTCCCACCGAGAGCCATAAATCGCTTTCCTACGTGCAGTCGCAAGTGGCCAATGACTTGAGCGATCATGCCGCGCAATACTATTTGCAAGGCCTCCCTGCGGAACGACTCAACCTCTCTGTGGCAGTAGCAGCATTGCGTCCCGCACCAGAAGACTACAAAGAGTTAGCCAGCAGCATTGAGGGCGCAACACAAGTCCTGTTCGCACACATACCAATTGAGTTGGATACTTATAACGAGCTACAGACGCTTACCTCGGGGCCACGCCTGCTCAACATGACGCTGGCTTTTAATAAAGAGCTGGATGACATCTTTCAAGAGAAAGAACGCTATCGCATTTACCTCATCTACTATTCGGGTGCCTTGCTGGTATTGCTCAGCTATATGGGCTTCCGCCTCAAAACTGCGAACCAGAGCCTGGAGCAGCGCGTAGTAAAACGGACTCAAGAGCTGTCCGCAGCGATGAAGCATCTGAAGGAGTCTGAGGCACAGTTGATACAGTCAGAAAAGATGTCATCGCTAGGGCAGATGGTGGCGGGTGTGGCGCATGAGATCAACACCCCGCTCGCTTACGTAAAGAACAGCTTAGGGCGAGTGGCCGAGCATCTACAGGCGATACGCGATACGCTGGAACACAGCGACAAACTACTCGATCTACTTAAAGCGGGAGATGATGCTGAAGGTCTGTCACGCGAATTCAAACTGACGGCAACGCACCTCACTGAGCTCAAACAGCAGCAGGTATTGGAAGAGCTCGATGCCCTTATCAAAGATGGCTTATTTGGTACCGGCCAGGTCGCCGAAATCGTCGGCAACCTGAAGAACTTCAGCCGCCTGGATCGCAGCAAGGTATCGAAGTTTAATCTTAATGACGGTCTGGACAGCACTTTGTTACTGGCCAAACATCTGTTGAAGAGCATAGAAGTGGTTAAGCATTTTGGTCAGTTACCCGAAATCATCTGCTCCCCTTCGCAACTTAACCAAGTTTTCTTAAACCTGATTACCAATGCAGCCCAAGCTTTGCCGGACGAGCGCGGCACCATCACGCTGAATTCGCGCGCAGATGGCAAGGGGGTGTTGGTGGAAGTAGTCGATAACGGCAAAGGCATCCCGGCAGATGTATTGCCCAAGATCTTCGACCCATTTTTTACCACCAAGGACATCGGCAAAGGTACAGGATTGGGCCTATCCATCTCGTATAAGATTATTCAACAACACGGTGGTCGCATCTCAGTAGAATCCAAGGTTGGTTTGGGCACACGCTTCACCGTGTGGCTGCCATTGACTCCCCCCGATGAAGCAGCATTAGAAGGATAAGTACTTATGGATTACCCCAAGACCATAGGCAAATATGAAATACAAGGCGAGCTAGGCACGGGCGGCATGGGTGTCGTGCTGAAAGGCTGGGACCCCGCCATCGCGCGTGGTGTAGCGATTAAATCGATCAATAAAAAAGCGCATAAACATGATGAACTGGAAGCCGTATTGAACCGTTTCCGTCAGGAAGCCAAGGCTGTCGGCAGACTGGTTCATCCTGGCATCGTGCAGATATATGATTATCTGGAGAACGACCAAGGCGCGTACATCGTCATGGAGTTGGTCAACGGCAGGACGCTCGCCCATCACATCGCAGAAGGTGAACGCTATGACATCCATGAGGTCGGGCAAATCATCGTGCAGCTGTTGGATGGTATAGGTTATGCGCACAGCCAGAAGGTGATACATCGTGACCTGAAGCCCTCCAACATCCTGATCAACAAGGATGGTCGGATCAAGATCAACGACTTTGGTATCGCTCACGTGGAAGCATCCACCCTCACCCAAGTAGGCGACATGTTGGGCACACCGCACTATATGTCCCCCGAGCAGTTCCTCGGCATAGACATAGACAACCTCACCGACCTATTTGCGATTGCTGTCATTGCCTATGAACTGCTTACCGGCAAGCGTCCGTTCAACGGCAATATGGCGACCGTCATGCAACAGGTGATGAACGTTGACCCGCCACCGCCTACTACACTCAATCCGCAACTGTCTCCCCAAATCGACGCGGTGTTACACAAAGCGTTGGCAAAGAAGAAAGATCAGCGCTACCAGAGCGCACGGCAATTTTCCGATGATTTCAGCGAAGCCATCCGCGCTTCCTTGCACAAAGAAGCCCCTAAAACACCCGGCCCAATCACGCAAAACAAGAGCGGTGCAGATGGCAACTCAATGCTCAATTTTGCCCGTATGCTCAATGCCGATGCGACTCCATCGAGCGTTATACAAGGTAGTCCGCTTACCCTTACCGAAAGCCCCATCAGTCTGGACACCAGTATCCGCAAAGCGCGCATCTTGGTGGTCGATGACGACGAACGTATCCTGAGCGCACTCAAATCGATATTCCGCCAACGCTATCATGTGTTCGTCACCACCGATGGCCATAAGGCACTGGACTTCCTGCGCCGCTATCAAATGCATGTGATTATCAGCGATCAGCGCATGCCCATCATGCTGGGCGTGGACTTGCTGCGCCAGTCGCGTGATATATCGCCACGCAGCGTGCGCATCTTGCTCACCGGCTATTCAGATCTCGCTTCCATTGTCGGTTCCATCAACGATGGCGAGGTGTACCGCTTTATTAATAAACCATGGGACGATCACGCCCTACAGACTCTGGTTTCAGAAGCCGTAACCATCGCGCTGGAACTGGCCGACACCAAGAGCGATCCAGTGGGATTACCGGACAGAATGGAAGCCGGTATATTGGTGATCGACAACGACGAAGAAATCTTTCGTGTAGCGCGTGAACTCATCGGTACACTTTGCCCCGTCTACTATGCTGCCGATACCGACAGCGCTCTCGAACTGCTGCATCAGCATGAGGTTGCCGTAATCTTGGCCGACGTAGAAGCGGGTGAAGCCAAACTAACCTCTTTGCTGAAGCTTCTGAAGCAAGAGAACCCGCAGATATTAGCGGTGGTGGTGACCAAGGCAGCCGATTCCGAGACCGTGATTAACCTGATCAATCAGGCCCAAGTATTCCGTATCTTGAGCCGCCCCTTGAGCGTCGGGCTGCTCAAAGGCCAGTTACAGGCAGCACTACAACGTTACCTTACCTACAAACGGTCACCTAGCTTGACCAAGATGCTACACGTAGATCCACCGACTCTGACCCACACCTCAGGGCCTAGCTCAGGGCTGCTGGTCAAGCTCAAGCAACTGCGTAAAAAGTGGTTTGGAACAGCCTAGAGAAACTTTGATTAAGTCCCACTGACTAGCTCAAGTTAAGTTGCTCGCCTTGCGCTGCAAACAACTCAACCAGTTTGCTATATAACTCGCCGTTGTCGCGGCGGCTGTGCCAGATGCCGTCCTGCCAGGCGTAATGGAAGCCGCCCGACTTAGCCGCCACCCAGATTTCCTGATTCACGTCGTGACGATTGATGATGATCTTTTGCCCGTTGTCGAATTCGACTTCCAGTACATTGCCGCTGCGGTTGCATTCCACATCGCCGCCACAGTCGTCCACCGCAGTCTCGATACGTGCCAGCGCCACATCGGCAAGTTGGTTGAATTCACTCTCAGTCATTTATAATCCGCCTCTTTACAATTCATGGGTGCAACTATGCAGTCACGTCTGTGCATTATCGTGGTATTGGCTTTGCTCTCGCAAGGCTGTGGCAGAAAAGGTCCGCTCACGCTGACACCACATGCCACTCCCGCCACTTCAGCCGTCCCTGCCACTCCAACCAACCGATAGAAGCCAATATGCCAGCCCATTTCCACTACCAAGATTCCTGCTTGCACGCCGAAGGCGTCGCCCTTGCCACTATCGCCCAACAATATGGCACGCCCTGCTACGTGTACTCGCGTGCCGCGCTGACCGATGGCTACCGCCAGTTCAGCCGCGCGTTGCAGGGCCGCGAACATCTGATCTGCTTTGCGGTGAAGTCCAACTCCAACCTCGCCGTGCTGAACGTGTTCGCGCGACTGGGTGCGGGCTTCGACATCGTTTCTGGCGGTGAGCTACAGCGCGTGCTGGCAGCAGGAGGCGATGCACGCAAGGTGGTGTTCTCTGGGGTGGGTAAGAGCGCGGACGAGATGCGCATGGCATTGGACGCGAACATCCTGTGCTTCAACGTCGAATCCGCGCCCGAACTGGACCGACTCAACGCGGTCGCAGCCGAGATGGGCAAGGTCGCGGCCATCAGCCTGCGCGTCAACCCCGACGTGGATGCCAAGACTCATCCCTATATCTCTACCGGCCTCAAGCAAAACAAGTTCGGCGTGGCCTATACCGAGGCAATCGCGCTGTACCGCAAGGCAAGCAGCTACAAAAACCTGCGCATCACCGGCATGGATTGCCATATCGGTTCGCAGCTGACCGAGACCAGCCCATTCATCGCCGCCGTGGAAAAGGTTCTGGCGCTGGTCGATGCGCTGGCGGCAGAAGGCATCCATCTTGAACATCTGGATCTGGGCGGCGGCCTAGGCATCTGTTATGACGACGAGACTCCGCCAGCCATCGCCGACTATATCGCGGCGCTGCTGCAAGCACTCGCGGGACGCACCCAGAAGCTGATCCTGGAACCGGGGCGCGTGTTGGTCGGCAATGCCGGCCTGCTGTTGACTCGCGTCGAATATCTCAAGCATGGCGAGGAGAAGAACTTCGCCATCGTTGATGCCGCCATGAACGACTTAATGCGTCCGGCCTTATACGATGCGTATCACAACATCCAGCCGGTGCTGCAAGAGAACCATCCTGTCCAATCCTTCGAAATCGTCGGCCCGATCTGCGAGACCGGTGATTTCATCGGCCATGACCGCAAACTCGCCATCGCCCCTCAATCGCTGCTGGCGATACGCTCGGCTGGAGCGTACGGCATGAGCATGAGCTCGAACTACAACACCCGTGGCCGCGCCGCCGAAGTCATGGTGGATGGCGCTCAGACCTATCTAGTGCGTGCCCGCGAGACTTTCCAGCATCTGATTGCGGGTGAAAGCCTTATTCCCTAAGTCACTGGCTTAGCAGCCTCTAAAACCGTTACGAGCGGCTTGAGTGCAAGGCGCACATAACGGAATGACGAGACATACCCAATAGCTAGGCAAGGAATGAGTACCGCAACACAGCAATCAAGTCGCGCAGTAGGTTTTTGAGGTTTCTGCAAAATTCGTGTGTCAACGCCAAATAGAAATGTCCGCTTGTCTGCCAAGTAGAAATGTCCACATTCCCGTTTTTCCGCTATCAAGTCACCTGCAATCTGTCGGTTGCAGCTTTCCCGACTGACATTTTTCTCCACGGATGATTCGCCGCTGGTTTGTGTGCCGTGTTGCGCCGCGCCAAGACTTTATCGACCTGCGTGTTGAGCAATTTGCTATCCGCTACAGCCCGCTGGCGTGCGGGTTTGCTCATCACGCTGTAGCGCAGCTTGCGCATTTTCCACATCAATTCTTTACTGCCGTCGAAATGTTCGCACACCGTCACTTTCGCCCCGCGCAGTGCCCGCCCGGAGCCTGTGGTTTCGATTTGGAATAGCCAGTTGTCGTACTGGCAAGACAGGTTTTTCGAGAGCGTGCGAGTAGTCTGTACGGACAGCGTTGCGGCCAGTTCCTGCGCTGTGCCCAGGTAAGCTAAATGCGCGTCGGCGCAATCTTTAGGCTCTACCGCAAAGCGTCGGTTGTAGTCCTCGATGTAGCCGGGCAGCCAGACGTTGGCGGTCGCCCTGTCATTTATCCCAGCCAGGCGCATTTCTTTGACCAGTCTGTCCTGCAAGGTTTGATTGGCACGCTCCACGCGCCCCTTGGCCTGCGGGCTATTAGCCGCGATACATTCGATACCCAGCTCGCGTGCGGCGCGGGCAAACTGCGTTTCGGCATCGGCAGCCGCCTCCTTGGCGTTGACGCGGAAGATGCTGTGTCTGTCGCTGTACAACGCCACGGGTGTGCCGTAGCTCAACACGTGCTCATGCAGCACCTGCATGTAGCCCAGCGTGGTTTCGCGAGGCATAAAGCGCAAGCCCGTTAGCCGCCCGCTGGCATCGTCGATGAATACCAGCAGGGTGCAGGGTTCGGCGCGTCCTTCAAACCAGTCGTGCGGACTGCCGTCTATCTGGATCAGCTCGCCGAAACGGGCGCGTCGTTCGCGCATCGGATGCACACACACCGCAGCACCTTTGCGCGGCTGCCAGTAGCCCGCCCCCATCATCAACTGGCGGGTGCTTTCCACGGACAGATGAATGTCGTGCAGTTCGGACAGCTTCTCATTGGCCAGCCTCGGCCCGAAGTCGCGGTAGTTGCACCCAATCAGCTCGACCACCGTCGTGCAAAGGGTCTCGTTCAGCCGGCGGCTGGATGCCTTGCCGCGCTGCTTGCTCACCAGCCCATCCAGCCCATCGGCTCGATAGCGCGCCGATAATCGACGCACTTGGCGAGGACAGACCTTAAGCCGTCTGGACGCTTCATAACCATCTATTTCGCCTGCTATCAACCTATCCAGCACGCGTGCGCGCTCCACTTCTTTCATGCTCATCAGCTTATCCATATCAAATATCCGCACCCGTTTTAACGGGCGGAAGTTTAGTCAACAGCGGACATTTCTATTTGGGACAAAGCGGACATTACTACTTGGGGCTAACATTCTGCAAAATTCGTGTTGTATGTTTGGGATGTATTCGGTAGAATCCGCGCTCTTTTGAAAATCGGTTGGAGCAGAACCATGGCACGTGTATGTCAAGTTACGGGCAAAGGCCCAATGAGCGGGAACAATATTTCCCATGCAAACAATAAAACCAAGCGTCGTTTCTTGCCTAATCTGCAACGTCGTCGCTTCTGGGTTGAAAGTGAAAACCGTTGGGTGAGCCTGCGCTTGACCAATGCCGCGCTGCGTACCATCGACAAGAACGGTATCGAAGCAGTGTTGACCGACATGCGCGCCCGTGGCGAAAGCATCTAAGGAGATAAATCATGCGCGAAAAAATCAAATTGGAATCCAGTGCCGGCACAGGTCATTTCTACACCACTACCAAGAACAAGCGCACTACGCCTGAAAAAATCGAGATGATGAAATTCGATCCTAAGGCTCGCAAGCACGTGATGTACAAAGAAACTAAGCTGAAGTAATCCAGCCGTTTCAGACACCCAAAAACCCGCTACGGCGGGTTTTTTGTTGCCACTCACTCATGCAGCAATATTCTTGATATTGCTCTGAACGAACGCCAGCGCCGCATACAAATAGCTGCTTATATGAACTAACGCAAAACGTGCAGATTGAGGTATCCGATTAGTGGCATGACAACTTCTTCAGCTCGGCAGCAGGAAAATCTTTCTTCAATTCGTTAAGTTTATCAACGACCGCGCTCTCCACGCCATTGAACACGAACACAGTCGCTTTAAGCTTGCTGGCACGCTCTCCTATCTTGGCACTGTGCACTTCTTTGGCGACCAAACTTTCCAGGAATTTCTGTGCAGCATCTGAGGATTTGAACACCCCCAACGAGATTGCATGTTGCCACTCACCCGCTTCTTGCACGACAAAATACTCTTCGACACCACGCGATTTAAGCTGGGCAATCTTCTGCGTGATGCTGGCTTTGTCCTTCAAAGGCGGGATATAGACCCAATAGCCGATGTTGTATTCGATCTCGCGTTGCGACAGTTTGCCACCTAACTTGAGCGTAGCAAGCGCTTCGTTGGCACGTTTCAGGTCACTGCCGGAGAAGTCACTCCACTCCAGACAGGATGTCGCTCCTGCAAGGGTGGGCGTGCTCGGTGTCACGGTGACGGCTGGTGTGGCGGGCTGCACATCGAAGGCACTGACCACTCGGATTTTTTGTTCATTCAAAGGCGCTTGCGCAAGCACCGCAGTGTCATCCAACACACCGAAATACATCACGCCAAATAACAACACATTCGCCACCAACACTAACCAGAACCACAATTTCATGACCTACTTTCCTCCTGAGCAATCGATTTAAGTCCATGCAACACCAGATTGCGCACTATCTGCGCTGGCATGCCCAACAATTCCTGTAACTCCTGCGCGGCTCCACCGCTCAACAAAATCTGCGCCTGCGGCTCAGCCAACAAGGCATATTGGCGCTGTATCGCACCGCAGGTCGCCTGCAATGCACCACTCCATATCGCATCCGCAGTATTGACCGGGAAAGGTGAGTATCGTCCCGCGTCATGTTTGAGTTTGGCCGTGGCATCAATCAGGCTGCTTTGCATCAGCGCCAAGCCTGGCAAAATCAACCCGCCCAAGAACTCGCCGCGTGCTGACAAGGTGTCGATCGTAGTCGCCGTTCCACAGCTCACCACTAAAGTCGGCGCGCGCGTTATCTGCCAAGCTGCAATTACACTAGCCCAACGATCACTACCCAAACGCTCGACGATCTTGTATGAGTTGCTCACACCACACTGCAACTTCTTGCTGCCGATGAGATGCATAGTCCAGCCCCGCGACTTGCAAGCCGCTGCAAGGTGATCTGCCACTTCGTCGCCCGCCACATTGCTCACCCAAACCTCGCTCACACTAGGGAGGTGCGCGACCCGTGCGGTCATCGTACTCGCCTCGGCAGTGGCTACTGGTGTCAAATACAACCACTCGTCATCTGCCAATACAGCAGACTTAATCAAGGTATTGCCAGCATCGATTAGTAGCTTCATCACACCCCCACTTCGCCTGAGTTGTATGCCTGCAAACCGCCCGCCTTCTCCAACAGCAATTCACCACGACCATTCACCCCTCTGGCTACACCCTGCACACTGCTGCCATCTGGCATGCGCAGCACAATCGGCTCATCCTGACGCGCATGGTGTCGCTGCCAATCCCCCACCATCGCGACAAAGCCTTGCTGTGCAAACTCATCCAATACCACCGCCAACTCTTGCAATAGCACCGCCAGCAGTGCGTTGCGCAGCGGCGCATTGTCCATCAACTGATCCAAGGCCGTCGCCTCTTGTTCGATACGCTGCGCCAAATGCAACGGCAAACTACAGTTGATTCCTATGCCGATCACTACCGCGCACGGCCCCATCACATCGCCCTGCGCTTCCAGCAACACCCCGCCCAACTTGGCACCACCAGCCATCACATCATTAGGCCATTTCAGCCCAACTCCCGGCACACCCAAACGCTGCAGGGCGCGCACAATAGCCAATCCCACTGCGAGACTCAAGCCGGACAAGGCATTCAAGCCGCATTCGAAGCGCCATAGCAGGGAAAAGGTCAGCGCATTGCCTAAAGCGGAATGCCAAGTGCGCCCCAAACGCCCCCGTCCGGCAGTCTGCAACTCGACCGCCAGCACCGTACCGCTCGCCGCACCTTGCGCGGCGCGTTGCAGCAACAGCGCATTCGAGGAGGTCGCCTGTCCGAGCACTTGCACATCGAAGCGCACCGTCGCTGCGGCCAACGCGCGACGCACTGCGCACTCATCCAGCGGCTGCCAAGGCTGTGCAAGTCGATAGCCTTTACCGTGGATACGCTGCACGATGATGCCAACCGCTTCTATCTCCAACAGATCATTGAACACCGTAGCTCGCGAAACCTGTAGATGTTGCGCTATAGCTACACCGGAATGGAATCCGCCATCGGCCAATAACGCGAGGATGCCCCAAGCACGTTGCCCCAGACTCAACGCTTAGGCTCCGTCTGCATATCAAGATCGAGGAAAGCCAAGATCTCTTCCCGTCGTGCCAGTGCGTCCTGATACCCCAGCTCGATGAGCGCATTGCAGAATTTTTTCTCAGAGAGCAGATAGCTCACCAGCGAAGTACCACTATGCTGCCGCACCCCGACCAAGCGCAGCAGCAATCTGATGGTACGTGGCAATTCCTTGGCATACTTCTCGGCGATTTTTTCTATCGAAACACTAGGTGCGATGGACAACACATCAACATTTCTGAAGCGCAGCTTTTCGCGCGCCTCTTCAGGCATGGAGCTAACCAGCTTGTTGATTTGCTGCACCCGCTCCAAGTCTATCTCCATGCTGTCGAGGAAAATGCTGTTCAAGGCATGGCCAGCGATATGAGCCAAGGATGGATAGCCACCGATATGCTCGCGGTTGACCGGGTCATAATCATCCACATGACTGACACCGACCACTAAAATCCGTGTCGCCCCGAGATGCAAAGCCGAGCTGACCGGCGCAATCTGGCGCATCGAACCGTCGCCAAAATATTCACGGTTAACCAGCACGGCAGGAAAGATGAAGGGAATCGCCGACGAGGCCAGCAGATGCTCTATCTTGATCCGAGTAGGCACGCCGACACGCCGCGTGCGCTTCCACGGCATGATCTCTTTCACCCCTTGGTAGAAGGTTACAGACTGCCCCGAGCCATAACCGGATGCCGTAACGCTGAGCGCATACAACAAGCCCGCGTCGATGCTGTCTTGAATCTTCTCGCAGGGCAGCACCTCGTCCAGCAATTCCACCAGCGGCGAATTATCCAGCAGCGAAATCTGCCTAGGCATACGAAAGCCTAAGCTGCCCATCAGCAAACCGGACAACCACAGCACGCTGTTGTTGAACACGCCGATAACATCGGTGCGATACACCTGATCGGCATGGAAGCTACGCCAGATATTGTTTAGGTACTGCACACCCTTACGAAAACTGCCCGCGTTTACCGCCAGTGCGGTGGCGTTAAGTGCTCCGGCAGAAGTACCGCAGATGATAGGAAAGGGATTATGCGCGCGACGCGGCATAGATTCGGCAATCGCTTTGAGTACGCCCACCTGATAAGCGGCACGTGCGCCGCCTCCGGTCAGGACCAAGCCCAAGCGATGTTTCATCTTGCCTCCTCTCTACCTATAGTGAACGCACCAAGTTCAACGCATCCTGCAAAGTTTCTTCCGACAAAGTGTTGAGCACCTCCGACAATTCGTCCGCTGCATTCATCGCTGCGCTGCTCATTGTCTCGGGATCGCTGTGCGCGATGTAGATTGCTGCCGCCCCCACCACCTTGAGCAGATTGGTGCGTTCCGCCATCAATATCTCAACTTGCTCACCCAACAACGCGATTTCATTCTTGTTCATGCTTCTTTCCCTAGTGTGTTTTCACGCCGGCGACTGCCAGCGCACTCATATTGACGATACGCCGTACCGTCGCGGTGGTAGTCAGTATATGTGCGGATTTATTCGCACCCAACAGAATCGATCCTATGGTCACGCCCTCACCCGCCGTCATCTTGAGCAGATTGTAGGCGATGTTAGCCGCATCCAGACTGGGCATGATGAGCAGATTGGCCGTGCCTTTCAAACGCGAGCTGGGGAATATCTCGTTGCGCAGCGTTTCCGACAAGGCCGCATCACCATGCATCTCGCCTTCCACCTCTAACTCGGGTGCGGCTTGCTCCAACAACTCGCGGGCGCGGCTCATCTTGCGTGCCGACTCGTCCTCGTGACTGCCGAAGTTGGAGTGCGACAGCAGTGCCACCTTAGGCGTGAGACCGAAACGCCGTACCTCGGCCGCTGCCAGCATGGTCATCTCCGCCACTTGCTCGGCAGTGGGGTCGTAGTTCACATGGGTATCGCAGATGAACAGCGTATGTTTGGGCAACAGCAGCGCGTTCATCGCCGCATACACGCTGCTGCCAGGACTGTGGCCCAGCACCTGATCGATGTAGAGCAGGTGCATCAGCGGCTGGAAGATGGTGCCGCACAACATCGCATCCGCAGCGCCCATGCGCACCAGCATCGCGGCAATCAGGGTGCTGCGTCTGCGCATCTCGCGCTTGGCCATATCCAGCGTCACACCTTTGCGCTCCATCAGCCTGTGGTATTCGCTGTAGTACTCGCGATAGCGTGGGTCGCTGTCTGGATTTACCAGCTCAAAATCCACGCCGGCGCGAATGCGCAAACCATGCTTGGCAATACGGCTCTCCACCACCGCCGGTCTGCCCACCAAAATTGGGAAAGCCAGCCCTTCATCGACCACGGTCTGCACCGCATGCAGCACGCGGATGTCTTCGCCTTCTGCATACACCAAACGCTGCGGTGCTTTTTTGGCGGCATCAAATACTGGCTTCATCATCATATTGGATTGATAGACGAAGTCCGAGAGCTGCTCGCGATACACCGCCATATCAGCGATGGGACGCGCCGCCACGCCGCTGTCCATCGCCGCCTGCGCGACAGCCGGGGCGATGCGCATGAGGAGGCGCGGATCAAACGGTTTGGGAATCAAATGCTCGGCACCGAAAGCGAGATCTTCATCGCCATACACCGATGCGACCTCAGCCGACTGTTCTGCCTCGGCCAGCTCGGCGATCGCGTACACCGCCGCACGCTTCATTTCCTCATTGATGGTGCGTGCACCCACGTCCAGCGCACCACGAAAGATATATGGGAAGCACAGCGCGTTGTTGACTTGATTGGGATAATCAGAGCGCCCCGTGGCGAGAATTGCATCGGGCCGCACTGCCTTAGCCAACTCAGGCAATATCTCGGGATGCGGATTAGCCAGCGCAAAAATGATGGGGCGCGCGGCCATGCGCAACACCATGTCCTCTTTCAACACACCGCCAGCTGACAATCCGAGAAATACGTCCGCGCCGTCTATCACCTCGCCCAGCGTGCGCGCAGTCGTATCCTTGGCATAGCGCACCTTGTTGTCATCCATCTCTTCGGTGCGACCTTGATACACCACCCCTTTGATGTCGGTGACGATGATGTTCTCCATGCGTACGCCCAGCCCCACCAGCATGTCCAGGCAAGCCAACGCCGCCGCCCCCGCGCCAGAAGCCACCAGCTTGATTTTGGCAACATCCTTACCCACCACTTTGAGTCCGTTGAGCAATGCCGCGCCAACAATAATTGAAGTGCCGTGCTGATCGTCATGGAACACTGGTATCTGCATGCGCTCGCGCAATTTGCGCTCGATGTAAAAACACTCGGGGGCTTTGATGTCTTCCAAATTAATCCCGCCGAAGGTCGGCTCTAGCGAAGCGATGATGTCCACCAACTTATCGGGATCACGCTCGTCGATCTCCAGATCGAACACATCGATGCCGGCGAATTTCTTAAACAACACGCCCTTGCCTTCCATCACTGGCTTAGCTGCCAGCGGCCCTATCGCACCGAGCCCCAACACCGCCGTGCCGTTGCTGATGACTGCCACCAGATTGCCACGCGCAGTGAGGTTACGCGTCTCAGCGGGATCGGCGACGATGGCTTCGCAGGCATAAGCCACGCCGGGCGAATAGGCCAACGCCAGATCACGTTGCGTAATCATCGGTTTGGTCGCGTTGACCGAGATCTTGCCAGCCGGTGCGAGTCGGTGATATTGCAGAGCAGCCTCGCGCAATTGCTTATCCATGATAGTCGCCGATCAGTAGTGGAATTCCGCGCCGATTATAGCCCAGCGCCTGTAACCGTTCCTCAGCTAATCGGAACTTTAGCGGTGCGCTCTGATAAAATGCGGCATCGCTTACCCATGCCCGCAATGCAATCTCTTACTCTACCCGGTGGTGAACACGCAGTCCTACTGTTGCACGGCTTGCAAAGTAGCCCCGCCGAACTACAGCCTCTGGCAAAACGCCTCAACCAAGCGGGTTACACCGTACACGTGCCGCACATCAAAGGTTATGGCTTCATGCAAGGCGACACGCCGCGCTCAGTAACCCATTGGCAAGACTGGCATGCCATCGCGACGCAAGAGTTCCTCGCTTTGAAGAAAAATTACAAGAGCGTTTCCATGGGCGGCTTGTGTATAGGCGCGGTGTTGTCGCTCAGCGTCGCAGCGGAACAAGGCGATGACGTTGCCGCCCTCACCCTGCTCGCTACCACCTTCTGGTACGACGGTTGGAGCATCCCTTGGTATCGCTTCATGCGTTATGTCGGCTATTACTCGCCGGTACGCTATTACTACAGCTATCGCGAACGCGAACCGTTCGGGCTGAAGAACGAGCAGTTGCGTAAATGGATTGCACGCGAGATGAGCCACAAGGATTCGTCCATCGTCGGCGCATCCAAACTCAATCTGCCCGCCATCCAAGAAGCCGAGCGCATGATTGCGGTAGTCAAACAACGCATCGGCCAAGTGACCGCACCCGCCATCGTCATCGATGCCGAAGAAGATGATGTCTCCTCGCCGCGCAACGCCCGTTTTGTGCACGCCAACATCGACTCTAAAGTGAAAGAGCTGGTGATCTTGCACAACAGCTACCACATGATTACCGTGGACAACGACAGAGCGCAGGTGGGCAACGACACGCTGCGCTTCTTCGCTGCGGCACACGCAGCGGAACGCGCTTAGTCGTACCATTGCAACCTGTCGCAATCCGCGCGAATTCAACATCCGGTATCGCGCCATGAGCAGTTTAGAAATCATCCAAAACATGATGGTCAAGCAGTTCGACCTGAAACGTGAAGACCTGACACCCGATGCCAAGTTGCAAAGCTTGGGCATAGACTCATTGTCAGTTATCGAATTCATGTTCAATCTGGAAGACGAGCTCAAAATCAAAATCACTGAAGAGCGCTTCGAACTCAACACCGTGCAGGACATCGCCACGGCGGTCGATCATCTCATTACAACCCAGCAGGGCAACGCTTAATGCCCACGGCCAGACGCGTCGTCATCAGCGGGCTCGGTGTCGTCTCGCCACTTGGGCATTACATCGACACCTTCTTCGCGCACCTGATGGCCGGGCAGTCCGGCATCAAGCAACTGCAACTCCCTTTCCTCGACAAACTCTCCACCCGCATCGGCGCACAGATTACCGACTTCGATTCGTCGGCACATTTCAGCAAGATGCAACTCACCGGCATGGAGCGCTTCAGCCAATTTGCGCTGGTCGCTGCCGCGCAAGCCGTCTCGGATGCTGGTCTGGAACTCAGTGAGGCGGAGAAGCCACGCGCGGGTGTGTGCATGGGTTCATGTTTGGGTGGCGCGAGCACACTGGAAGACGGCTACACCGAAGTGATGCAACGCGACATCCCGCGCGTCAAACCCTTGTCGGTGTTACTCAGTATGAACAACGCAGCCGCCTCGCACATCTCTATCAAATATGGCTTGCAAGGTCCTAACGTCACCTACGCCACGGCCTGCTCTTCTTCGGCTATCGCCATCGGCGAGGCTTATCGCCAAATCAAGCACGGCTATTGCGACGTGATGTTGGCGGGCGGAGCGGAGGCCATGCTCACACTGGGTGCGATTAAAGCCTGGGAAGCACTGCGCACGCTGGCCAGTGAAGATGAGCAAGACGCGGGCGCATCGTGCAAACCCTTCGCCAAAGACCGCAGCGGTCTGGTGCTGGGAGAAGGCGCGGCCGTGCTGGTATTAGAAGATGCAGAACGCGCTGTAAAACGCGGTGCCAAAATCTATGCCGAATTGGTCGGTTACAACTGCTCGTCGGATGCCAGCCATATCACCAAGCCAGACTCACACGGGCAGACCCGCACCATCTTGCGCGCCCTGCAAGAGGCGGGCTTGCAAGCAAACGAGATTGACTACATCAACGCCCACGGCACGGCCACTTTGGCAGGTGACGTGCAGGAGACGATGGCGATCAAGCAAGTGTTCGGCGCACATGCGGCCAAGCTGCCGATCAGTTCCACTAAATCTATGCACGGCCACCTGATGGGCGCGACCGGCGCAGTGGAATTCATGGCCGCCGTGCTGGCACTGCAACACAATGCCATTCCACCCACCATCAACCTGCACCACCCCGACCCCGAGTGCGATCTCGACTACGTGCCCAATCAAGGGCGCACTGGCCTGAATCTCAACGCTGTGATGTCCAACTCCTTCGCCTTCGGCGGCAGCAACGCAGTACTCATCGCAAAGCGCTACAAGTCCTAACGTTACGCCAGTTTGAGCGTCTGCAAAGTGCGGCTGCGTATCTGGTGCAGCAGGTCTGCATCTTCATCCAACGCTACTCCATAAGACGGAATCATTTCTTTCAATTTAGCCTGCCATGCGTCACTCGCCATGCGCTCCGGATAGCAGCGTTGCAACACTTCCAGCATGGCTTGCACCGAGGTGGATGCGCCGGGCGATGCGCCCAGCAGCGTGGCGATAGTGCCATCCTGCGCGGTCACAATCTCGGTGCCAAATTCCAGCTTGCCGCCTTTTTCATCGCACTGTTTAATGATTTGCACACGCTGTCCAGCCGAGGCCAGTACCCAATCTTCGGCGCGCGCCTCGGGATAAAATTTGCGCAGCGCGGCCATGCGCTGGCCATGCGTGGCGAAAGCTTCCCCAACCAAATAGCGCATCAGACCGAAGTTGCCCATGGCCACCGCCAACATGGGTTTTAGGTTGCCCGATTTGAGCGAGCCTAGGATGTCGAACATCGAACCTTCTCTGAGAAATTTTCCGGTGAGGCTGGCAAACGGACCAAACAACAAGCCCGGCTCACCGTCGATGATGCGCGCATCCAAATGTGGCACAGACATCGGCGGCGCACCCAGCGGGGCTTTGCCGTAAACCTTGGAATGATGTCGCCGCACCACCTCGGGGTTGTTACAAATCAGCCACTGACCGCTGACTGGAAAACCGCCGTAGCCGTGCGCTTCGGGAATCTTGGATTTTTGCAGCAAGGGCAGTGCGCCACCGCCCGCACCGAGAAACACCAAGCCGGCATCTATGCTGTGAATTTTTTCGTCGTGGTGATTTTGCACCCGCACCCGCCAGCGACCATTGGGCATCTGCTTCATATCGACGATGCTGTGGTGCAGCTTCAACTCAAAGTTGCCGTGCCGATGTAGCGACTTGACCAAGGTGCGCGTGAGATGCCCGAAGTCCACATCCGTACCATGCTTAACTTGCGTCGCCGCAACTTTTTGCTGGGGATTGCGCCCCGCCATCACTAGCGGCATCCACTCGCGTAACACCGCTGGGTCTTCGCTGTATTCCATCTCTTCAAACAGATGGTGCTTGCGCAACTGGTCATAACGACTGCGCAAAAAAGCCACATCGTCGTCCCACACAAAACTTTGATGAAATACCGGATTGATAAAATATTCCGGCATCGGCAAGTCGCGCTGCTCGATCAGATACGACCAAAATTGCAAGGACATCTCAAATGCGGCATTGATCTGCAAAGCCTTGTCTATCTTGACGCTGCCGTCCGCTTGTTGCGGCGTGTAGTTCAATTCGCAATACCCCGCATGTCCAGTTCCGGCATTGTGCAGACTATGCGAACTCTCGTGCGCGACTTTGGCCAAACGCTCGACCATCGCAATTTTCAGGGTCGGGTCTAGATGCGTCAACAGCGATCCCAGCGTGGCACTCATCACTCCCGCACCGACCAACAATACATCTACTTTATGATTTGGCATGACTTATCCAGCTTTAGAATTGCGAGATTTTACCCCAGTTAAACACGCAAGCCCGCAAGCATCTTTTCCAAACGCTTCACCGAGACGATGACCGGGGTCTTCAATTCTTGTGCGAACAAGGACACGCGCAACTCCTGCAACAACCAAGCGAACTCCTCGACCCGCGTATCTGTGCTGTGTGCAACGCGCAATTTTTGCAAAGCCTGCAACAGTGGCTGCAACTGGCTCATACATTGGGCGTCGCGCGCCGGATTGCCGCGCAGTTTTTCGATGCGCAGATTGATGGCTTTGAGATAACGCGGCACATGTTGCAGCCGCTCGTAGGGCGTATTGAGGATGAAGCGTTTGTGTACCAGCCATTCCAGCTGGCCACGCACATCCTGCGCCACTGCCGCCTGCGCCTTGAGTTGCGGCAAGCTCTTTTGCAGCGCGTGATATTCGCCGAGGATGCCGGCCGCCAGACGCGCGATCTCCTGCGCGATCAGCAACAGGCGGTTCTTGGCCTCCTTGCCGCGCACGAGAAACTCGGACTCATTGGCAGGCAAAGGGGCGTTCAGGCAGCAGCGTTCGAACGTCATCGCGATGATCTGCTGTTGCAACTCCTGCGGTGTACCCAGTGCCATGTACAGCATGCCCAGCTTCTGCGCATCCGGCAGGCTCTTCTCCATGTATTTAACCTGCTCTTTGAGCGACAGCATGAACAAACGGCACAGCCCCTTGCGATGCTCGGTCTGCGCGGCTTGGCGGGTGTCATAGGCGCGCAGAATGACGGCATCGCCATCATCAACCAGCGCGTTAAACAACGTCACGCTTTGCCCTGCGCGTAGCACTTCGCAGGTCTCGGAAAATTCGCCGAAGCTCCAGGTCGCGCTGCGCTGCTCCACGGCTGATGCCGTGCCGCTGTGCTGGGTCGCGGCGGCACTGACCGGTACGGCACGCGGTGCGAGTTCACTATGCAGTTGCGCGAAATTGCGCGACATGCCGAGCTGGCGACCATGCTCATCCAACACACGGAAGTTCATCGACAGATGCGGCGGTAGTTGCTCCAACCGGAAAGCATCCAGCGGTGTATCAAGCTGCTTCTGCTCGCGGATATAACGCGCCAACGCTTGCAACAGCGGTGTGGCCGAAGGCTGCACCGCACGGCAAAAGCCAGCCGCGAATTCCGGCACAGGCACCAGATTGCGCCGGATTTTTTGCGGCAGAGTCTTGATGAGTTGTGCGACTTTCTCCGCCAAGATGCCCGGTATCAGCCACTCGCAACGCGCTGCCGAAACTTGATTGATAAGCGCCAGCGGCACGGTTACGGTAATGCCGTCATCGCTCTTGCCCGGCGAGAAGTTATAGCTCAACGCGAAACTGACGTTGTCTATCTTGAGTTGCGGCGGAAACTGGTCGGTGGTGATGCCCGCCGCTTCGTGGCGCATCAAGTCGTCTTTCTTCAGGTACAGCAACTTGGCATCATTGCGCTCGGCCTCTTTACGCCAATGCTCAAAACTCGCGCCGTTGTGGATGTCTGCCGCGACACGCGCATCGTAGAAAGCAAAGATCAGTTCATCATCCACCAGCACATCAGGCCGGCGCGCCTTATGCTCCAACGCTTCGATGTCGGCGATGAGTTTTTGATTGTGTGCGAAGAACAGTGCGCGCGTGTCGAACTCGCCGCCTACCAATGCTTGTCGAATAAATACCTCGCGCGATTCCGCGACATTCATCGGCCCGTAATGCACGCGCTTCTTCGCATTCAGCAGCAGGCCATGCAAAGTACTACGCTCGTAGGCGGTGACTTGTGCAGCCTTCTTCTCCCAATGCGGATCGAAGTAATGGCGCTTAATCAGATGTGCGCCCACCTCTTCCAGCCATTCCGGCTCGATGCGTGCCAAGGTGCGCGCGTACAAACGCTGCGTCTCTACCAACTCGCCCGCCATCACCCACTTAGCCCCTTTCTTGGCCAGCACCGAGTTCGAGGCGATGATGAACTTGATGCCGCGCGCACCCAAATACTCATTGCCCTCCACGCCCTTCATGCCGATATTGCCGAGCAGACCGCACAACAACGCTTTGTGTATCTCGGCATAACTGGCTGGCTGCTCGTTTTCCTTCATGCCCATCTCGGCAACTTGTCCGTGCAACTGTTGATGCAGTTCGCGCCATTCGCGCAGACGCAACGGCGACAGAAAATTCTTGCGACACTCTTCCGCCATCCAGCGGTTGGATTGCTTGTGCGCCAACGCCTGTTCATACCACGCCCATATCTTGAGGTAGGCAAGAAAATCGGAACGCTCATCGGCGAAGCGCTTGTGCGCGGCATCCGCCGCTTCCTGCCGCTCCTGCGGACGGTCGCGCGGGTCTTGTACCGACAGCGCGCTGGCGATGATGAGAATCTCGCTCAAGCAATGGTATTGGCGGCCGGCCAGCAACAGACGTGCAATTTTGGGATCCAGTGGCAACTTGGCCAGCTCATGGCCTAGCTTGGTCAGCCTGCGTGTGTCGTCTAGCGCGCCGAGTTCTGCCAGCAGCTGATAGCCGTCAGCGATCATGCGTGGCGTGGGCGGTTCGATGAAAGGGAACGCGGCGATCTCACCTAGGTTTAGCGCACTCATGCGCAGAATGACAGTCGCCAGCGAGACACGGAATATCTCGGGATCGGTGAACGCGTCGCGCTGCAAAAAATCCGCCTCATCATACAGACGTATGCACACCCCACTCATCACCCGACCGCAACGACCAGCGCGCTGGTTCGCCGCCGCGCGCGCAATCTTCTCAATATGCAACTGTTCAACCTTCTGACGGATGCTGTAACGATTCACCCGCGCCAAGCCGCAATCGATCACATAGCCAATGTTGGGCACAGTCAGCGAAGTCTCGGCCACGTTGGTGGCCAGCACCACGCGCCGCTGTGCGCCGCTCTTGAACACCTTGTCCTGCTCGGCTGCCGACAACCGTGAGTACAGCGGCAAAATTTCCAGCGCGCCATGGCGCGAATTGGGCAGATTGTGCTTGCGCAATACTTCGGCGGTGTCGCGTATCTCGCGCTCGCCAGGCAGAAACACCAGCACGTCACCACGCAGTCCCCCCGCTGCCAATTCGTCCAACGCCGAGCTGATGGCTTGCGGCACATCTTGTGCCTCCCCCTCGTCGCTGACTTGCAGCGGACGATAGCGTGTCTCGACCGGATAGCTACGCCCCGACACCTCGATCACTTTGGCATTGAAGTGCTTGGCGAAGCGCTCCGCATCCAGTGTCGCGGAAGTAATGATGAGTTTGAGGTCGGAACGGCGCGGCAACAGTTGCTTGAGATAGCCGAGCAGAAAATCGATATTGAGCGAACGCTCGTGCGCCTCGTCGATGATGAGCGTGTCGTAATTCTTCAGTAGCGGATCGCTGTGTATCTCGGCCAACAAGATACCGTCGGTCATCAGTTTGATGCTGGTGTCCGCACCGACTTTGTCATTGAAACGCACCTTGTAACCGACTGCGCCACCAAGTTCCGTTTTGAGTTCTGCTGCGATGCGCGTCGCCACCGTACGCGCCGCCACACGACGTGGCTGCGTGTGTCCGATGCAGCCCAGTACACCGCGCCCCAACGTGAGGCAAATTTTCGGCAACTGCGTAGTCTTGCCCGAGCCGGTCTCGCCGCACACGATGACCACCTGATGTGCACTGATGGCGCGTGCCAGCTCCTCGCGCTTGCCGACCACCGGCAAATCTGCGGGAAATTCGATGGCAGACAGACTCTCCAGTCTCGCCTTGCGCCGCTGCGCACTTGCTGACAACACTGCTACCACACGACCTCGCAGAAAAAAGGCCTGCATCGCTGCAAGCCTTTAAGGTTGGTGGGTCCGGTCGGACTTGAACCGACGACCAAAGGATTATGAGTCCTCTGCTCTAACCAACTGAGCTACAGACCCGAAACTTTTATATGCTTATTTTTCTCCGTCCAGGAAGCTCTTCAGCTTCTCGGAACGGGATGGATGACGCAGTTTACGCAAAGCCTTGGCTTCAATCTGGCGGATACGCTCACGTGTGACATCGAATTGTTTGCCGACTTCTTCCAGCGTGTGGTCGGTGTTCATCTCGATACCGAAACGCATACGCAACACCTTGGCCTCGCGCTGAGTGAGGCTGTCCAGTATGTCCGAGGTCGCACCGCGCAGACTCTCGTACACCGCCGCGTCGATAGGCACGGTAGTGTTGGAGTCTTCGATAAAGTCACCAAGGTGAGAATCATCATCGTCACCCACTGGGGTCTCCATAGAGATAGGCTCTTTGGCGATCTTCAATATCTTGTGAATCTTGTCTTCCGACATTTCCATCTTGATTGCTAAGGTCGCTGCATCCGGCTCCAGACCCGTCTCCTGCAAGATTTGACGCGAGATGCGGTTCATCTTGTTGATGGTTTCTATCATGTGCACTGGGATACGGATGGTGCGCGCTTGGTCAGCAATCGAGCGGGTGATGGCCTGGCGGATCCACCAGGTCGCATAGGTCGAGAACTTGTAGCCACGCCGATATTCGAACTTGTCCACTGCCTTCATCAGACCGATGTTGCCTTCCTGAATCAGATCGAGGAATTGCAAGCCACGGTTGGTGTACTTCTTGGCGATGGAGATAACCAGACGCAAGTTGGCCTCGATCATGTCGCGCTTGGCGCGGCGTGCCTTGGCTTCGCCGTTGGTCATCTGCTTGTTGATCTCTTTCAGATCCTTGATGGGAATACCCACACGTTCTTGCAAGGCCAAGAGATATTGTTGCTGTTCGACGATGGCATATTCAAAACGCAACAGACCATCAGAGCAGGCTTTCTTCGCCTGTATCTCCAGCTTGACCCACTCCAGATTTACTTCGTTGCCGGGGAACACTTTGATGAAGTGAGCACGCGGCATCTTGGCTTTGCTAACACATAATTCCTGAATGGCGCGCTCGCAACGGCGCACCTCTTCCACCAGCCCACGCATAGTGTCGCACAAGGCATCAACTTGCTTGGCGGAGAAGCGGAAGTTCATCAGCATCTCGGAGATGCCGGACTGGTATTTGTCGTATTGTTTGCTGCGGTAACCGTACTTTTCGTAGGCTTTGCCCATCTTGGTGAACATATCTGCGATCACTGCAAATCGTTCCAGCGCATCGGCCTTGAGTTGCGCCAAGTTGGCAGCAACAGCAGCAGCATTGGCGGCTTCGTTCTCTTCCTCGTCTTCCTCTTCCTCTTGGTTTTCTTCGGCAGATTCAGGTTCGATGGCGTTGGCAATTGCCGCTGCGGCAGCTTCCGCCTCGGCCTCTGCCTCTTGATCGACAAACCCGTCAATCAGATCATCCACTTTCAGCTCATCAGTCTCGATCTTGCTGGCCAGCGCGAGAATCTCAGCGATGGTTGCAGGACAGGCCGAGATGGACTGAATCATATGCTTGAGACCTTCTTCGATACGCTTGGCGATCTCGATCTCTTTTTCGCGCGTCAACAAATCTACCGTACCCATCTCGCGCATATACATACGCACGGGGTCGGTAGTACGGCCAAACTCGGAATCCACTGTGGACAGCGCAGCTTCAGCTTCTTCCGCCGCATCTTCATCCGCCACGGCAGGTGCTGCATCACTCATAATCATGGCTTCGGCATCCGGTGCAACATCGCACACCTTGATACCCATGTCATTGATCATGCTCGCCACGCCTTCTATCTGCTCGACTTCGAGCATGTCTGGCAGATGGTCGTTGATTTCAGCGTAAGTCAGGTAACCGCGCTCTTTACCCAGGACGATAAGCGCCTTGAGTCGGGTGCGACGTGCTTCGAGATCCAATTGCGGATCCACAATGACTTCAAGCACTTCGAGCTGCGGCTTTTTATCCAGTTTTTTCTTGTCTTTGGGCGTTGCCATATTTGATTCCTAAATGCGGGTCGGCGCGGAAAAGCGGCGGATTATACTCGAAGCCCTATGCTTTTTCCTAGCACTCCCTGTGTTTTCCTAACGGCCTTAGATGCTTACCCTACTGGCGGCTTACTCACTGGCCGCATCAGTTGCAGATATTGCGCACGCTCCATCTCGCTGAGATTGGCCAGCCCGACTTGCGCCACCCGTGCCTGCAAATGCTGAAAGCGTTGCATGCGCTCAGTGTTCGCCAACTTGTCCAGCAGCCCGGCGAACTCCCCCTCTATATCGAAAGCGGGTCCCCAGTTCAACATCTCAGTCTGCGCCTGAGTGATGACGCGCTCATGCGACGTACCCTGAAAGGACTGAGTCAGCACTGCACTGCTGATTACATAATCATGTTCGCGTAGCACCGCAAGCAGGTTCTGCAAAGCCTCTGCCTCCGCGCCTTCACCGCGCCATTCATCCTTCAACTGACACGCCAACTCTGGCTTGGCCAACAGGCATTGCAACAGGAGCTGCTGTGTTGAGGCGACCTGTGCGCGTTTCACTTTGGCTGGTGCGGCACGCGGTGCCCGTGTTACCGGACTGACTTGATACAAGGCTTCTAACTCGGCCTGACTCACCCCCGCCAGCACCGCAACCTCCTTGCGTAACAACAATGCCGTGGTCGGCGCGGTGATGGCACTCAACAAGGGCTTGGCGTTTTGCAGTAATTGGTTGCGCCCTTCCGCACTGCGCAAATCCACGTCGGCGCTGATCTCGCGCAACAGATAACCGGAAAGCGGCATCGCATCCTGTACGCGCCGCTCGAATTCATCATGCCCAAACTCGCGGATAAAACTATCGGGGTCATGCTCTACCGGCAAAAACAGATAGCTGATGCGCTTGCCGTCTTGCAAGAAGGGCAAGGCGTTTTCCAGCGCGCGCCACGCGGCCTTCTGCCCGGCCTTGTCGCCATCAAAACTGAAGATGATGTGATCGGTCAGACGCAATAATTTCTGCACATGGAACGAGGTCGTCGCTGTTCCTAAAGTCGCCACCGCGTAATCCACACCGTGCTGCGCCAGTGCCACCACATCCATATAGCCCTCTACCACCAGTGCGCGCTGCTGGTTGCGTATCGCTTTCTGCGCTTGGAACAAGCCATACAGCTCATGGCCCTTCTCGAACAAGACAGTCTCCGGCGAATTAAGATATTTAGGCTCGCCCTTATCCAGCACGCGACCACCAAAGCCTATGCACTGTCCGCGCACATTGATGATGGGAAACATGATGCGGTCGCGGAAGCGGTCGTAGCGCTTATCTTCATCATTGACGATGACCAGCCCCGTCTGCGTCAGGTTCGCACTTTGATAATCTGGGAAAGTGGCCGCCAGATTCTGCCAACCATCGGGGGAATAACCGATACCGAAACGCGCGGCAATCTCGCCACTCAAGCCACGTTGTTTAAGATAGTCGATGGCACGCTGCGACACCTTAAGCTGTTCGCGGTAATAACGCGTGGCTTGCCGCATCACCTCATACAGATCAGGCGCAACTTTGTGCGTCACGTCATGGCTGCTACTACGTTCTTGCGGAACTTCTATCCCCAGATTACGTGCCAGCTCTTCCACCGCATCGACAAAGCCCATGCCAGCATATTCCATGACGAAACTGATGGCCGTGCCATGCGCGCCGCAGCCGAAGCAATGGTAGAACTGCTTGGACTGACTGACGGTAAAGGAAGGAGACTTCTCGTTATGAAAGGGACAGCAGGCGGCGTAGTTGGCCCCAGCTTTTTTGAGCGGCACATAACGCTCTACCACATCGACGATGTCGAGACGATTGAGCAAATCTTGAATGAAACTTTTTGGAATCAAACCAGGCCGCCCTCTAGTTCATGCCGACAGCGAGTGTCGTAGGTACGGTTATGAACGACTACTTGGTCAGTTGCGCTTTGATCAGGGCTGAGACTTTGCCCATATCGGCCAGACCAGCAAGCTTGGGTTTAACCACCCCCATCACCTTACCCATGTCTTGCGAGCCTACCGCGCCCGTTGCGGCGATAGCAGCTTGCACTACTTCAGCCACTTCCGCGTCGGACAACTGCTTAGGCATATAGGTCGCCAACACAGCCATCTCGGCTTTTTCTACATCTGCCAAGTCAGAGCGACCGGCAGACTCATATTGATTGATGGAATCGCGGCGCTGTTTATTCATCTTTTCGATGATGGCCACCACGTCCGCATCGGACAGCTCGACACGCTCGTCCACTTCGCGCTGCTTCATCGCTGCGAGGAGCAGACGAACAGCCCCCAAACGCGCCGTATCTTTGGCGCGCATGGCGGCTTTCATATCATCTGTAATCTGTTGCTTAAGCGTCATAGCATGCGCCGCCAACTTGGCGATGATGGCAAGGGAACGATCTTAGTACAGCTTAGGAGGCAGAGTCTGACCCATGATGCGCTTGTAGTGGCGCTTCACGGCAGCAGCCAGCTTGCGCTTGCGTTCTGCAGTTGGCTTTTCGTAAAACTCACGTGCGCGCAGGTCGGTCAGCAAACCGGTTTTTTCCACGGAACGTTTGAAACGACGCATTGCAACTTCAAACGGCTCATTTTCTTTTACACGTACTGTTGTCATGAACAAACTACCTTCTACCAAAAATTTGAGGGCGCGATTCTAGCAAAAGCCCAAACGCGCCACAACCTATATTTAAATTATTTAATTAACCGTGATACGGGCGAATTTACGCTTACCGACTTGCGCCACCACCACCCTGCCAGCCTTGACCGTATCGCCTTTATCATTGACTCGCTCACCATCCAGCTTGACCGCACCGGCTTGTATCATGCGCATCGCCTCGGAAGTGCTATCCACCAGACCCGCCTGTTTTAGCATCTGCGGTACGCCTACCTTACCGTCCTGAGAAGCTACCGCCACCTCAGGCATATCATCCGGCAGCACACCTTTTTGGAAACGCGCCTCGAATTCAGCCAAAGCATCTACAGCAGCTTGTTGAGTATGGAAGCGCGCCACGATCTCTTGCGCCAACAACACTTTAATGTCACGCGGATTACGTCCACCCGCCACCTCGGTACGCCAAGTGGCAATTTCGGCCAGACTGCGAAAAGACAATAACTCCAGATAGCGCCACATCAACACGTCCGAAATAGACATGATCTTGCCGAACATATCGGTAGGGGTGTCGGTGACACCGATGTAGTTTCCAAGCGACTTGGACATCTTGTTCACGCCATCCAGACCTTCCAGCAAGGGCATGGTGAGCACGCATTGCGGCGCTTGACCGAAATGCTTCTGCAACTCACGCCCCATCAGCAGATTAAACTTTTGATCGGTACCACCCAGTTCGATGTCCGCCTTCAGTGCCACCGAGTCATAACCCTGCACCAACGGATAAACGAACTCATGAATTGCGATAGGTTGATTGCCTTTGTAACGCTTGGAGAAGTCGTCACGCTCCAACATCTGCGCGACCGTATGGGTCGCTGCCAAACGAATCAGATCGACCGCGCTGAATTTATCCATCCAGCTGGAGTTGAACACCACCTCGGTCTTAGCCGGGTCTAGCACCTTGAACACTTGCTCACGATAAGACTCGGCATTGGCCAGTACTTGCTCACGCGTCAACGGCGGGCGAGTCGCGTTCTTGCCGGTCGGATCACCAATCATGCCGGTGAAGTCGCCAATCAGGAATAAGGCGTGATGACCCATGTCCTGCAACTGGCGCATCTTGTTGAGTAACACGGTATGCCCCAGATGCAGGTCAGGCGCAGTCGGATCGAAACCGGCTTTGATACGTAAAGGACGGTTCTGCTCCAACTTTTTGATCAGTTCTGCCTCGATCAATAATTCGTCTGCGCCACGCTTGATAACCGCGAGTGCGTCTTGATGTGTCATGTCATTCATAATTCTTATTTGTTTAGAAAGGTGCGCAAAATATACCGCTCACTCCGATTAATCTTCCGCTCGTCGGCCAACCTTCACCATTCAAAGCGCGTCCTTGCCGCATATCTGCCCAGTTTTGAAGGTAGGCATCTTTCTGATAGAGTGCGCATCCTGTTCAAAACATAGCAAGTTGCCAGCAACTGATAATAGGCAACCCAAGGAGGCGCGAATGTTAACCCAAAACCTGCTCAGCCAAGAACGCAAAATGAAATTGCGCTGGTTCGTCACACTGTCCACCATGCCATTGCTGGGGGTTGTGACTGCATTCGGCTTGGTTCCGCAAAACCAGATCGGCTTGGATGACACGCAACTCACCGTACAAGAAATCAAACTCAACATCGCCCCTCAACAAACGACTGCCGCGACTTTCTGGCGTAACGAACGTATCCAGCGCGGTGACACCGTCGCTGAATTACTGCGCCGCATGAGCATCGATGATGCTGCCGCAAGTAGCTATCTGCGCAGCGCGCCGGAAGTCGAATCATTGCGCAAGATGCCCGCAGGTAAAGAAGTGCAAGCTGAGACTGATAGTGCTGGCAACCTAATTTCTTTGCGCTACTTGAATGAAAGCGGCGCACAAGTGGTCGTGGAGAAAAGCTCTGGGAAATTCCAAGCCAAGACCTTAGCCGCACAATTGGAAAAGCGTTTGTTCGTGCGTACCGGCGAAATCAAAACCAGCTTGTACGCTGCCACCGATGCAGCGGGCATGCCAGATGCAGCCGCCCACCAATTAATCGAATTATTTAGCGGCGATATCGACTTCCACCACGACCTGCGTCGCGGCGACAAATTCACTGCGGTTTATGAAATGAGCTATAGCAATGGCGCATTGGTCAGCACTGGTCGCATCCAAGCTGCGGAGTTCATCAACAAGGGACAATCGTACCGCGCTGTTTATTTCCAAAGTGACGCAGAACATGGCGACTACTACACACCAGAAGGTAAGAGCGTCCGCAAAGCTTTCCTGCGCTCACCAATTGAGTTCTCCCGTGTCAGCTCAGGCTTCACCTCATCCCGTTTCCATCCGGTATTGAACAAATGGCGTGCCCACAAGGGTGTCGATTTTGCCGCCGCGATGGGTACACGCGTTAAAGTGACAGCAGATGGCGTCGTGTCTCTGGTCGGCAAACAAAACGGCTACGGCAACGTCATCATGGTCAATCACCAAGGTCGCTACACTACCGTGTATGGTCACCTGTCTCGTTATGCAGCCGGCTTGCATAATGGTCAGCATGTCGCCCAAGGCGAAGTGATTGGTTATGTCGGCATGACCGGCCTCGCCACCGGCCCGCATCTGCATTACGAATTCAAGGTCAACGGCCAGCAACACGATCCTTTGCGTGTTGCGTTGCCTGATGCAAAGCCTATCAGTGCAAGCCAGTCCGCCGCATTCAAACCGGTTGCAGACGGCTTTGTTGCTCGCTTGGAATTACTGCGTAACACCAATCTGGCCAAGCTCGACTAAGCAGTCGTGGCACGACAGCTTTATATCGGGCTGATGTCTGGCACCAGCTTGGACGGCGTAGATGCCGTCCTTGTTGATTTAACCGATACACGTCCGCAACAACTGGCCAGTCACTTCCTGCCATTTACCGCCGAACTACGCGCCGCACTGCTGGCGCTACATACCCCACAAAGCAACGAACTGCATCTAAGCCAGCAAGTCGCCAACCAGCTGGCCCGCCTGTATGCACTCACCATCCCGCCTTTACTCAAGCAGTGCGCACTCGATGCCAAGCAAATCCTTGCAATAGGTTGCCACGGCCAAACCATCCGACACTGCCCTGAGCATGGCTACACTTTACAGATTGGTAATGGCGCGCTGCTCGCGGAATTGACTGGCATCACGGTAGTGAATGATTTCCGCAGTCGCGACATCGCCGCCGGAGGACAAGGTGCGCCACTGGTGCCCGCCTTCCACAACCACGTATTGCGTCACCCAGCCATCCATCGCGTCATCCTCAACATAGGCGGCATCAGCAACATCACCGATTTATCGACTTCACAGCCGACCTTAGGCTTTGATTGCGGCCCGGGCAATCTATTAATGGATGCTTGGTGTGAACGCCAGCTAGGCACGACCTACGACAAAGACGGCGCTTGGGCTGCCACTGGCAAAGTATTACCGACACTCCTTGCCCAACTGTTGGCCGAACCCTATTTCGCCCTCCCGCCGCCCAAGAGTAGCGGGCGCGATTTGTTCAATATGCATTGGCTATCCAGCAAGCTAAGTGGTGAAGAACGTGCCCAAGACGTGCAAGCTACTTTGCTAGAACTGAGCTGCCTCAGCATCGCGCAGAGCATAGAACAGCATTGCGTTGGCGCACGCGAGGTGTACCTGTGTGGTGGTGGCGCGCACAACCAAACGTTGCGTACGCGGTTGGCTGAATTATTACCGCACTGCGCAATCAGCGTCACCGATACATTGGGTGTAAATGGCGATTATCTAGAAGCGCTCGCCTTCGCTTGGTTAGCACAACAGAGTATGCTGGGCCGACCCGGCAATCTGCCACGCGTCACGGGCGCGTCGCACGCTTGCGTACTGGGTGCCATCCATCCTGCATAAAGCAACAGGGACGCCTAAGCGCCCCTGCATCGTTGCGATCCGTGTAAAGCTAATTACACAGAGAAAGAAGAACCGCAGCCACAAGTCGTGGTCGCATTAGGATTTTTGATGACGAACTGCGAGCCTTCCAGTCCTTCCTGATAGTCAATCTCAGCACCGACCAAGTATTGGAAGCTCATCGGATCAATCAGTAACTGCACGCCGTTCTTGTCCAAAACGGTATCGTCCTCATTGGTCACTTCATCAAAAGTGAAACCATACTGAAAGCCAGAACAACCGCCGCCACTGACAAACACGCGCAGCTTGAGGTCCTCATTACCTTCTTCAGAGATCAGTTCTTTAACTTTGTTGGCCGCATTATCAGTGAAGATCAACGGGTCTTGTACTTCGGTCATTGCATTCATGTGCTACTCCTTAAGATTGGATTATTCGGCCTTGCCGACTTTCAACGAAACCACTTTTTCCGGCGCTGCGCCAACTGCTGCATGTAGCAAGCGTCCATCAACCACTGCGCCCAATTGTATCTCTATAGTGGCATAGCTCACATCACCAGTCACCTTAGCTTTACTCTGCAACTCCAAGTACTCACTGGCCTTGACTGAACCATTGATGGCACCGTTGACTACCAGATGGGTGACATCAACATTGCCATTGATCTGCGCCTGTTCACTCAGCACCAGTGTACTGGGTTTGCCCGGTGTCGCTGCCACATTGCCATTGACTTGCCCATCAATGCGCATACCGCCGCTGAAATTCAAATCGCCGGTGATGATCGTACCGGCACCGATCAAAGAATCGATACGTGTCTGAGGTTTGCTGTGTTTGCTACTAAACATAGGATCTCCTTTACTGACTTAGGACGGTGAGACCGTCTGTTTGACTTTGGGTTCGCGAGCATCGCCTTCGAACACACGTACCTGCACATTTTCTAATGTTGCCGTCGCAGGCAAATGCAGCGCTTGCTCAACGCGCTGATAATACTTGAAATCGAGCTTGAACTGAGGCTTGTCCCCATCGCTAGCAGGGAATATCAAGGTGGTGCGCTTACCATCCTCCAGCACCGTAGCGACCAATTGGTAAGCGCCGCTGAACTGCTTGGCACGTTGTCCACTCTGCACTAATAGCATGCGCAAGCGATACTCACCCGGCATCGTATCGTGATCCAAACGTAACCTATGCACCCCCAGCTCACCCGTTTTGCCGCGTGTCTCGGTAAGGTTTTGGAAAAATCCCAAATCCTCTTGCAGATGCGAGTTCTCCTCACTCAGCGTCTTGAGTTGTTTGGCTGTTTCGGCACTGCTGGCCTGATTGATCTGAAGCTGCTGCTCGTATTGCGCGACCTTGTTATTTAATTGCAGATTTTCCTGAGTCAAGGTGCTGACTTGGGTCTGCAACTGTTCCAATTCACGCTGCGTTTGGCCGCGATGGAAGCCGGCAAGCTCCAAACCGCTATCGTAAGCCCACCACGCCATCGCAATCGCGGCCAACACAAACGGCACATAGATACTCCAGCGCACATACCAAGACACATGCGGACGTACCGACAACTGCGTCGCGTCTATGCTGAACTTGCGCTTGATCTTGCGAAACATCATGGCAACAGCGGCACGATGTTCAAGGCCATCATCTCTGGTAAACCGAACATGATGTTCATATTCTGTACCGCCTGACCGGCTGCACCCTTAACCAGATTGTCGATGACCGACAGCACCACTACGGTATCGCCGCCCTGCGGCCTGTGCACCGCGATACGGCAACGATTTGAGCCGCGCACCGAGCGCGTCTCGGGATGACTGCCCGCTGGCATCACATCGACAAAGGCCTCATCCTGGTAGCGCGTCTCGAACAGCGCTTGCAGATCGATGTCCTTATTAAGTCTGCCGTATAAGGTGGCATGAATACCGCGTATCAAAGGGGTCAGATGCGGCACGAAAGTCAGACCGACCGCGCTAGACTTCACCCTCGCCAAGCCCTGCCTGATTTCAGGCAAATGCCGGTGACCAGCCACACCATAAGCCTTGAAACTATCGGCTGCTTCAGAGAACAGCGCGCCAATTTCGGCCTTACGCCCCGCACCGGACACGCCGGATTTTGCATCGGCGATCAAACTGCCCGTCTCGATCACCCCAGCTTCAAGCAAGGGAATGAAACCCAGCTGCACCGCAGTCGGATAGCAACCAGGATTGGCAATCAAGCGTGCCGACTTGATCTGCGCGCGGTTCACTTCCGGCAAACCATAGACAGCCTCCTCGACCAAGTCCGGGCAGGCGTGTTTCATGCCATACCATTTTTCCCAAGTCGCGACATCCTTGATGCGAAAATCTGCCGCAAGATCGATCACCTTGACACCCGCATCCAATAGCTCGCGGGCCTGTTGCATGGCAATACCGTTAGGTGTGGCGAAAAACACCACATCACACTGTTCCAGATGCGCCTCGTCAGGGTGACAGAAAGGCAAATCGACATAGCCGCGCAGATTGGGAAACATCTGACTGACTGGCGTACCGGCATCGGCGCGCGAGGTAATCACGTGCAAAGAGACTTGCGGATGCACGGCCAGCAAGCGCAGCAACTCCACGCCTGTGTAACCTGTCCCACCAACGATACCGACTTTGATCATCTAGATATTCCTGTCCTGATAGCAAAATTGCACGCCTGCGCGTGGGTGCTGCAAAGAGTTGCGCATCATACAACAAGCCCAAAGCAAAAGCCGCCCGAAGGCGGCCTTTGTACATCTCGTAGCGATTAACGCTTGGAGAATTGCTTCCTGCGGCGCGCTTTACGCAGACCGACTTTCTTACGTTCAACTTCACGTGCATCACGAGTCACCAGACCCGCTGCCTTCAACACTGACTTCAAGTCAGCGCTGTAGTCGATCAGTGCACGAGTGATACCGTGACGAACCGCACCCGCTTGGCCTGCTTCGCCACCGCCGGTTACGTTGACCATGATGTCGAACTTGCCCATCATTTCTGTCAATTCCAGAGGCTGACGCACAATCATGCGGCCAGTTTCACGAGAGAAGAACACGTCCAGTGGCTTGTCGTTTACAACGATGTCGCCCTTGCCCGCTTTGATAAACACACGAGCAACCGCGCTCTTGCGACGACCCGTACCGTAGTTATAAGTCACGCTCATGATTACGCTTTCAACAAGTTAACAAGTTTAGGTTGCTGCGCTTCGTGTGGATGCGCTGCACCGGCATACACCTTCATCTTGCGCAACATTGCATAGCCCAGAGGGCCTTTAGGCAACATACCCTTAACGGCCTTTTCCAAGACACGTGCGGGATGACGACCTTGCAACTTAGTGAAGTTAGTCGTGTACAGACCGCCGGGGTAACCCGTGTGGCGATGGTACAGCTTGGCTTCAGCCTTGTTGCCAGTCACGCGCAGCTTGTCAGCATTGACCACTACGACGAAATCGCCAGTGTCTACGTGCGGTGTGTAGATCGCTTTATGCTTGCCGCGCAAACGGGAAGCGATTTGTGCAGCCAAGCGGCCTAGCACTTGGTCTGCTGCGTCAACCAGAAGCCAGTCGTGCTGGACTTCTTGGGCTTTAGCGGAAAATGTTTTCATAGCCACAATTCCTAAAAATTCTATAAGTAAACCTCGAAGGGCGCGCATTCTATTTCAGCCGCAGCGAACGTGTCAAACTCTTTTTACCTTCCCGCACACGCAAGCCCGCCCAAACTGCAAAATTTATCGCTGCGCAGCAGCAGATTCCTCCATGTTTCGCATAGAATCCGCCCCCTAACCAAATCACAGGATGAATCATGAAAGCACGCATTAAATGGGTAGAACAAGTCGCCTTTCTCGGCGAGACTGAAAGCGGTCATGCTGTTTTGATGGACGGCGCGCCAGCCGGTGGTGGTCGCAATCTCGGCCCGCGCCCCATGGAAATGCTGCTGATCGGTGCAGGCGGCTGCACCAGCTACGATGTCATCACCATACTCAAAAAGAGCCGCCAAGATGTGACCGACTGCTATGTTGAACTGAGCGCAGAGCGTGCCGAGACCGACCCCAAGGTCTTCACCACCATCCATATGCACTTCGTCATCACCGGCCGCGCCATCAAACCGGAGGTCGTGGAGAAAGCCATCAAGTTATCGGCAGAAAAATATTGCTCGGCTTCCATCATGCTGGGCGCGACTGCTGCGGTGACCCATGATTTTGAAGTGATACAAGAGGCTGAGTCTGGTAAGTCGTAAGTGGGAAGGGGGAAGGGGGAAGGGGGAAGTGGGAGCGCGGCGGTTTTCGTAGCTTCCACTTACGCACGCAGTGCCGTTCCACTCACCACTCACCGAATTTTCAGACCCAGTAAACCGTATTCGTCATCAGCTTGCCATTAAGCTGCATGGCGAACTGCACTGACTGCGGCAAAGGCGCACCGCCCAGCTCCACCGCCATATCGGCGTGTGCGGTCTCATCCACGTACATCTGCTGCACGATGGCGCGACTCTTTTCATCTTGGGCAGGTAGTTTTTGCAGATGGCTTTGCAGATGCTCGCCCACCTGACGCTCAGTTTCGGCCAAAAAACCCAAGTTCCACTTATCACCCAACAAACCGGCGAACGCACCCATCGCCAAAGAGCCGCTATACCAAAGCGGATTGAGCACACTTAAATGACTGCCCAGCTCATGCACACGATGCGCTGTCCAAGCCAGATGCTCGGTCTCCTCTTGCGCGGCCAGCTCTAGGCGGCGTTGCACCTGCGCATCACGTGCGGTGAGCGACTGCCCCTGATACAAAGCCTGTGCGCAAATCTCCCCGGTATGGTTGACGCGCATCAGCGCAGCCGCATGCTTCTTCTCTGCCTCATCCAGCGGTGCATCGTGCAATGCAGCATCAGGGTAAGGACGGGTGCTGTGCGCCTGACTGAACAAGGTACGCAAGCCCTTATCGAACTCGGTAATTAAACGATCAACATTAAACATGGCCTGGCTTTCTTTATCTGAGTTATCAGTTATCTATTCCCTCTCCCATAAATGAGAGAGGGAATATGTGGCTACGCAGCAAGCGGCAATGGCAGTTGAAAGTTGCCATTCACGATGCCCGCAACAGAAATATCCTCATCCAACGCTTCCCAACGTAATGCCGTACCGTTCACACGCAACACAACGTTCTGCAACTGTTCATCACTCGCATCGCGCAACAACTTATAGCGCGACGACGGAAAACCAATTTGGCGACCATCGGTCAGCTCAATAAATACTGTGCGCGCCATCACCCAAGCACGAATTGCGCAGTATTCCATTTCATTATCGGAAGAACTCATACCATTTCTCCAAGCTTGAAAAAATCTTGTCGCTCAAAAATTACGCTCTCAATACGACGTAATGCAATGGGGCTCACATTACGACTGCGGGCCAATCGAATCGGCTCTAACCAGAACTTACACTCACCATCCCCTGTATCGACATGCACATGCGGCGGCTCCTGCCCCTTATCGGAGTAAAAGTGAAAACGCCAATTTAACAGTCTCAGTATGGTGGGCATGCTAGATCGATAGATGACAATCAAGCGAATACTGCACGATTAAACACTAAGCAGCAATACCGAACACCCATAAAAAACGGGACGCCTAAGCGTCCCGTTCTAGTCTTTAAAACTGAGGTTTAAGTCAGACTAGAAGGAGTGTTGCACACCTGCACCGAAACCAGAGTACTTAGCACCTGCCAAACTGTTGATGCCCTGACCAGCTGACAATGCATACTGACCATTCGCATCGTTAGACAGCGCTGAGTACATAGCGAAAGCCTGTGTACGCTTGCTCAGATCGTAGCCGTAACGCAAAGAAACTTGGTTAGCGCCAGTAGCAGTAGCGGAACCCATGTTACCCAACTTTGCATAGCTTAGACCGAAGTTGTTAGCATCCATTTTGTAGCTGCCAGCCAACTCATAACCTGTACGAGAGATTTTCTGTGTACCAGTAGCAACCAAAGTTGCAGCAGTTACACTTACTTGCTCTACAGTAGCGCCAACCCAGAAGCCATCAGCAATCTTGTAAGAGCCAACCAGACGAGTTGCAGTATCAGCACCAGTAGACAAACGAGTTGCCGTTGGAGCGAATGCGTCGTTGTGGCTTTCGTAACCCAGAGCTACGTAGATATCATCAGTCTCAAATGTACCAGACATAGAAACAACTGCTTTATTTTGCTTAGTAGCTGCATTGTTTAGTACTGCAATATTGTCAGAGGCTGGTGCGAATGCAACCTTAACATCAAAACCAGAGAACTTAGGTGAGTAGTACTGAACCACGCCAGCTTGACGTGTCACAAAGCTTGCAGCCTTAGTCGCAGCTTGAGCGGCAGTAGCAGCAGTTGCGCCAGCACGGCCAATCAAGTTAGTTGCAGAAGCGAATGTTGTGTTGTCGAACAATTCGATTTTGTTATGAGTCAGCTTGTATGGTGTATCCCAGTTGCCAATCGAAACTGCACCGAAAGAATCGCTCTTGATACCAACTGCACTGTTACGGATGCCGTCGAAAAGAGTACCGGTTGCAACGCCAAGTGTGTTGCCAGCGGTTGGTGCAGCCACATCGGTACCAGTCAAGTTAACTTGCGCTTCGATTTGGAAGAAAGCCTTCATGTTGTCGCCCAAATCATCTTCACCCTTGACACCAAAACGTGAAGCGTTAGAAACAACACGGTTAGCGGTGTAAGAACCGCTAGTTGCGGGGGCAGTTATGGCAACGTTGGTGCCAATTGCTTTATCAGACTTAACAGATTCGATGTCAGAGATAATTTTACCGTAAACAGTAACGTCAGCGGCCATCGCTGCAACAGGTGCAGTCAAAGCAGCAGCAACAGCCAGAGCGATTAGTTTCTTTTGCATATATAACTCCTAAGTGGTTTTTGATTGCAGCCAGCTCATGCTAGCCACAGTTGCAAGAAAATCCTCGTTCGAGAACTTCAGCGGCGGATTATCCCGATTGAAATATTTCACGCAAGCCTCAGTCTTTGCTTTTAACAAAAGGTTCACAATACTGTTGTTTTTTTACGACAACGCGCCACAAAGCTTACGCCACCTTTAACTAAAGACCATTTAATACAACTGGTTACTATGCAACTGATGATGCGGAGGGCGACACACTAGCCTAAAAAATTACTCACGCGGAGGCGCGGAGAACGCGGGGAAACCAACACCCCACCCACCAACGCTTTTGATTTTCTCCGCGCCCTCCGCGTCTCCGCGTGAAATGTTCTAGCTTGTAGGTTTGCTGAGCTGTATGCCAGTCGCCAGCGCGATGCGCTGGAATGCGCTAGGTGTCGCACCGCGCTGCATACCCAAAAATCAACCGGTATCAGCAGTTTCGACTCCAACATCAGCTTTACCTGGGCGCGTTGCATAACGGACGGCGACCTCTCTGATTCAACCAACAAATCAACATCCCCTCCCTTGGCTTCATCTCGACATCTCGACATCTCGAACCAAACAACCAGACGCGCGCACTTCCGCCGATAATATCGGCGACTGTTTCGCATATGGTGGTTTGTTGAACAGGAGTGAGGCGCATGTTTCAAATCATAGCAGAGTAGGTTCAAGCACAAACAAAACGGGGGAAGTTACCCGCCAAACACTTTGGCCAATTCCTCGCCCGGCTCGACGGCGCGCATAAAGGCTTCGCCTACTAAAAAAGTGTGCACTTCATGCGCGCGCATACGCTGCACATCCTCAGCAGTAAAGATGCCGCTCTCGGTGACCACGATGCGATCCTTGGGGATATTGGCGAGCAGATCCAGTGTGGTTTGCAGACTGACCTCGAAGGTGCGCAGATTGCGATTGTTGATTCCGATCAATGGGGTGCTGAGTTGCAGCGCAGCGTCGAGTTCGACAGCATCGTGCACTTCTACCAGCACGGCCATACCTAACTTATGTGCCAATTGCTCGAAGCGGCGCATTTCTGCAAGGAACAGCGCCGAGGCGATGAGCAAGATGGCATCGGCACCCATGGCGCGCGCCTGATAGATTTGATATTCGTCAACGATGAAGTCTTTGCGCAGCACGGGCAGCTCACACGCGGCGCGTGCTTGTTGCAGATACGCCGCACTGCCCTGAAAGAATTGCTCGTCGGTCAACACCGATAAACAGGCCGCGCCATGCCGGGCATAGCTGGCGGCGATAGCGGCGGGCTGAAAGTCCGCGCGTATCACGCCCTTACTGGGGCTCGCCTTCTTGATCTCAGCAATCACCGCAGCCTGGCCCGCCGCGATCTTCGCACGTATCGCGGCGACAAAATCGCGCGCAGGTGCGGCTTGCTCGGCCTCCATGCGCAACAGCGCGGGAGGGTTGAGGGCCTTTGCGGCGGCGACTTCTTGCGCCTTTACCGCGAGTATCTGATTGAGGATGTCTGACATTGCTGAACGTGCGTTTATACAAAGGCGCGCATTCTAGCACCCGCCACGTCATTCCCGCGCAGGCGGGAATCCAGTAGAATCCGCTCATGCAAGCGGCGGTCTATATCCTTGCCAGTCAGCGTAATGGCACTTTGTACACTGGCGTAACCGGCGATCTGATTAAACGCACTTGGCAACACAAGAGCGATACGGTTGATGGATTTTCAAAACGATACAATGTGCATCTGTTGGTTTATTTTGAAATGCACTCAGACATGCTATCTGCCATCGCTCGCGAAAAATGTATCAAGCGATGGAATCGCGCTTGGAAGATAAGGCTGATTGAACTATCCAACCCCGAGTGGCGTGATTTATGGGATGAAATTCTATAAGCATTTCATCCCAGCTTATAAGCAGCGACTTTCTAAAATTGACAGTTCGGTTTTGTCCTCGCTTTGCGAGGAATTTTTTATGGCTGGATTCCCGCCTACGCGGGAATGACGAAACAAATAGTGGCTGAGGTACGAATGAACAACGTCAAACAATATATGCGTGAAGTCGGCATCGCGGCACGCGCAGCCGCGCGCCACATGGCGATGGCCGACACCGCCACCAAGAATCGCGCGCTGCACGCTATTGCGGATGCACTGCTGCGCAACAGCGCAACATTGATTAGCGAGAATGCCAAGGATGTTGCCGCAGCCATCGGCAACGGCTTGGATGCCGCGTCGATAGACCGGCTCACACTGAGCGAAAAATCCGTGCGCGGCATGGCCGAAGGTTTGCAACAGATCGCCACGCTGCCCGACCAGATCGGCGCGATCACCGACCTAAGCTATCGTCCTTCCGGCATCCAGGTGGGCAAGATGCGCGTACCGCTAGGCGTGATCGGCATCATCTATGAGTCGCGTCCCAACGTGACCGCAGATGCAGCTGGACTATGTTTGAAGTCCGGCAACGCCTGCATCCTGCGCGGCGGCTCGGAAGCGATTCACTCCAACCAAGCCATCGCGGCCTGCGTGCAGACCGGACTCAAAGCAGCAGGGTTGCCTGCCGATGCGGTGCAAGTGGTGAACACCACCGACCGTGCTGCGGTGGGCGAGCTCATCACCATGAAAGACTACGTGGACGTGATCGTGCCACGCGGCGGCAAGGGACTGATAGCGCGCATCAGCAACGAGGCGCGCATCCCGGTCATCAAACATCTGCACGGTGTATGCCATGTCTATATCGATGACGAGGCCGACCTGACCAAGGCGATACGCATCGCCGACAACGCCAAGACACATCGCTACGGCGTGTGCAATGCGATGGAGACGCTGCTGGTGAACGCTAAGGTCGCGGCCAACGTACTGCCGGAATTGTGCAAAATCTATCTCGACAAAGGCGTGGAGCTGCGCGGCGACGACGCGGCACGCAAGCTGGTCGCGCAGATGAGTGCGGCGACCGAGGAAGATTGGGAGACCGAATATCTTGCGCCCATCCTGAGCGTCCGCGTGGTGGATGATTTGGATGGCGCGCTGGCGCATATCGCCCGATACGGCTCACAGCACACCGACAGCATCGTCACCGAGAACTACAGCAAAGCGATGCGTTTCCTGCGCGAAGTGGATTCCAGCAGCGTGATGGTAAATGCCTCGACACGCTTCGCCGACGGCTTCGAATATGGCTTGGGTGCGGAGATCGGCATCTCCACCGACAAAATCCACGCGCGTGGCCCGGTAGGATTGGAAGGCTTGACCTCGCAGAAATACATCGTGCTGGGCAACGGACAGATCCGGGTTTGAAAAAGCGACTCACGCGGAGGCGCGGAGGTCGCGGAGAAGTCCAAAGCAAGGGCGAATGAGGTGTTGGTTTTCCCCGCGTTCTCCGCGTCTCCGCGTGAAACAGCTTTTGATTTTGTAAGACACTGCCTAGCAGCATGAAATGGAAAACAATGGAGCTTGATGAAATAACGGGCAGCATCATTGATACGTCGATGAAGATTCATACCCAATTAGGGCCCGGTTTGTTGGAGTCAGTGTATGAGGTCGTGCTGGCCAAGTCGCTCGCAAAGAAAGGGTTGACTGTCGAACGCCAAAAGCCGGTTTCCTTCAATTACGATGGCCTCGTGTTCGAGGAGGGTTTTAGGGTTGATCTGCTAATTGAAAATAGGGTGATTGTCGAACTAAAGTCCGTAGAAAAAATTTCATCGGTGCACAATAAACAGCTCTTAACCTATCTGCGACTCATGAATCTACCTGTTGGGCTCCTAATTAATTTTGGAGCAGCAACGTTAAAAGAAGGTCTGCACCGCATAGTGAACCAGCTTCCCCCGTCATCATCACAACTGGAAGTGAATCAAAAAAATGCTATATCAAGCAGAGATACGGAGTAAAAAGGATGTCCCCATTAGTCGTCGCTTTTAACTTTCCCCGCGTTCTCTGCGTGAAACAGTTTTAAGTTTGAGTACCAAAAATTACTTAAGGAAGAATAAATATGAGCATCATCGAAGTTAAAGTCCCCGCCATCGGCGATTTCAAAGACGTTGCAGTCATCGAATTATTTGTCAAAGCGGGCGATACCGTAACCGCCGAACAATCTTTGTTGACTTTGGAGACCGACAAGGCCGCGATGGAAGTGCCTGCACCCAAAGCCGGTGTCATTAAAGAAGTGAAGGTCAAGATCGGCGATAAAGTCTCTGAAGGTTCGTTGATTGTCATCATGGAAGTGGCCGCTGGCGCAAGCGCCGCCCCTGTGCAAGCCACTGCCCCAACCGCAGCGCCCGCAGCACCTGCTGTTGCACCTAAGGCCAATGCTGCCGTCGCGCAGGGCGACTTGCACGCCGAAGTCGTGGTATTGGGCGCAGGCCCCGGCGGTTATACCGCAGCGTTCCGCGCGGCCGATCTGGGCAAGCAAGTACTTCTGATCGAGAAGCACGCTAGTTTGGGCGGTGTCTGTTTGAACGTAGGCTGTATCCCTTCCAAAGCTTTGCTGCACGTGGCCAAGGTCATCAGCGAAGCAGATGAGGTGTCGCATCACGGTGTGACCTTCGCTAAACCTGCTATCGACATCGACAAAATTCGCACTTGGAAGGAAAGCGTCATCGGCAAGCTCACCGGCGGCTTGGGTGCATTGGCTAAACAGCGCAAAGTACAAGTGGTGCGCGGTACGGCTAAGTTCACTTCACCGAACTCACTCTCCGTGCAAACCGCCGAGGGCGTGAAGGTCATCACCTTCGACAACTGTATCGTCGCGGCGGGCAGCAGCGTGGCACGTATCCCCGGCTTCCCTTACGACGACGAGCGCATCATAGACTCGACCGGCGCGCTGGCACTAAAGGATGTGCCCAAGCGCATGCTGGTGATCGGCGGCGGCATCATCGGTCTGGAAATGGCAACGGTGTACGACGCGCTCGGCGCAAAAATTAGCGTGGTCGAATTGATGGATCAACTGATGCCCGGCGCGGACAAAGATATGGTCAAGCCGCTGCACACTCGTATCGCCAAGCGTTACGAAGCCATCATGCTCAAGACCAAAGTCACCAAGATCGAAGCCAAGAAAGAAGGTCTGCTGGTGACCTTCGAAGGCGAGCAGGCACCCGCCGAACCACAACTGTACGACCGCGTACTGATGGCGGTGGGCCGCCGCCCCAATGGCCGCGAGATCGGCGCGGAAGCGGCAGGGCTGATCGTGAACGAGCGCGGCTTTATCCCCGTCGATAAACAACAGCGCACCAACGTCGCCAACATTTACGCCATCGGCGACATCGTGGGTGACCCGATGCTGGCGCACAAGGCGGTGCATGAAGGCAAGGTGGCCGCCGAGAACATCGCCGGACACAAAGCTTTCTTCGAACCGCTGACCATCCCTTCAGTCGCTTATACCGATCCCGAAGTGGCGTGGATGGGGCTGACCGAAACGCAAGCCAAGGCACAGGGTATCGCTTACGAAAAAGGCGCGTTCCCTTGGGCGGCTTCGGGCCGCGCGCTGTCGGTAGCACGCGAGGAAGGCATGACCAAAGTGCTGCTCGATCCCAAGACCCGCCGCATCCTGGGCGCGGGCATCGTCGGCGTGAACGCGGGCGAGCTGATCGCCGAAGCGGTGCTGGCACTGGAGATGGGCGCGGACATGGAAGACATCGGCCTGACCATCCATCCACACCCCACCCTGTCGGAAACTTTGTGCTTCGCCGCCGAAATGGCAGAAGGCACGATTACCGACCTGATGCCGCCACGTAAAAAATAACGGGTCAAATTTCAAAGGAAATATTATGCTGAAAAAATCTGCGCTATTACTCGCCATCTTGTGCGCCTCGTCTGCCAGTGCATTCAACTTGGACGACCTCAAAGGCAAGCTGAACAATGCCCTGCCGCAACAGGCCGCGCCCCAAACCACCGCGCCCGCAGCCGCCCCCTCTGGCAACCCGCTGGCGGGCATCAGCAACAAGGATCAGATAGGCAGCTTAAAGCAGGCGCTCGACCAAGGTGTGCAAACCGCAGTCGCCAGCCTGTCCAAGCCAGACGGCTATCTGGGCAATCCCAAAGTGCGCATTCCGCTGCCCGACAATTTGCAAAAGCTGGACAACGGTCTGCGCAAACTGGGCATGGGCAAATATGCGGATGAGCTGAACGTGTCGATGAACCGCGCGGCTGAGGCCGCCGTACCGGAAGCGCGTGCCTTGCTGGTGGGTGCAGTGAAAAATATGAGCGTGACCGACGCGAAGAACATCCTGATGGGCGGTGACGATTCTGCCACGCAGTATTTCCGCAAGAACACCGAGGCCTCGTTAAGCGGCAAGTTCCAACCTATCGTGGTGAACGCGATGCAGAAGGTGCAACTGGCGCAAAAGTATGACCAGTTCGCAGGCAAGGGCGCGCAGCTGGGCTTGGTCGATGGCAAGAATGCCAATCTGGAAAATTACGTCACACAAAAGGCTTTGGACGGCTTGTTCGTGATGATGGCGGAACAAGAGAAAGCGATACGCGCTAATCCTTTGGAAGCGACCAGTAGCCTAGTGAAGAAAGTGTTCTCCGCAATCAAGTTCTAAGGGTGTGTCATTAACTCAAAAAGATAAGTCATTGGCACGCGGAGACGCGGAGTGCGCGGAGACAATCAAAAGCGGAAAGCATGTGGCGGAAGGTTTTCCCGGCGTACTCCGCGCCTCCGCGTGAGCCGATTTTGATTTGCTGTTCTGCATCCCTTAAAAACTACCGTCGCAAAAAATCTTATCCCCAGCGGCAAGGGAATATGGTTTGCATTTTGCAATGAGCGCAACCGCTAGCCTGTTATCGCTATTCACTAGCAGCTTATTAGGTGCGACGCTGCTGCCGGGCGGCTCGGAAGCGGTGTTGTTCGCGGTGCTTAAAACCTATCCCGACACACTCTGGCTGGCGCTCACACTCGCCACGCTGGGCAACACTTTAGGCGGCATGATCTCGTTCGGCATGGGCTGGTTGCTGCCACAAACCCAACAACTCAAACACGTGGACAAGGTAAGGCATTACGGCGCACCTGTGCTGTTGCTGGCGTGGACACCTTTGCTGGGTGATGCACTGTGTATTGCGGCGGGCTGGCTACGTCTGCCTTGGTGGCAAGCAGCCTTGTTTATGGCGGCAGGCAAATTGGCGCGTTATGCGGTGATCGCCTACCTCTTGGTCTGAGCGCTCGGACTGCGGACTCAACGCCACATCACATTGCATTCTTCTTTGGCGGCTGCGGTCAGCAATTCCAATAAGGGCAGCGCGCGATGCGCCATGCTGACATGCTTGCCTTCCTTGTCGGCATCCTGATGCAACGCTTTTTCGGCAGCGATGGCCGCCGCCAGATGGTCGCGCACCGCAGCAACATCGGCAGCGAGGATCGCACCCGGCACCGTGCCACTATGTCCCATCATCTTCAACATGCTCAGCGCGACATCACCGAACATCATGACGTTATTGGTGTGTGCATCAGTCGTGAATGTGACCAGCATATCGTTCTCCTTGATTGCCACTATGCGTGTGCGGCGCACAAACTAACAGAGATGACACCGTCAGTGCGCGATAGCAGTTCCGATATGGGCGACTAAATGCGAAAATGCCACCCCATGCACGGCATCCTTATCAACCTCACTCGGTTAAGACCGGACGAAACGACTATCGCGCAGCGTGACTGATCTCCTTATCCTTAATTCTATGTGCAAGAAAGTGGCGCGCGCGCTGCTCGTGCTGGCCTTGCTGGGCAGTACCGCGTCACAGGCGCAAAAGCTCGCCGTGCCAAGCGCGCTGCACCCAGTCACCTTAAGTGCGCCGGATAGCATCAAGTCGCTGCTGGACACGCACTTCGATCTGCCTGACCAAGCACTGGGTAATGACAACGAGCAAGCCACTTTTTTACGCCGCGCCCAACGCGAGATCGGCGACCTGCTCGCCACCGAAGGCTATTTCACGCCGCAGCTGACCTTGCAATCACCCCGTTTGGACGGCAGTCAATTATTGAAGGTAGAGCCTGGCCCGCGCACTTTGGTAAGCGAGCTAGACATCAGCTTTACCGGCGAGTTGGCCGACACGGACAGCGAACTGGCTGCGCGCCGCGCCCAACTCCAGGCAGATTGGCGCATGCCGCTCGGTACGCCGTTTCGCACTAGCGATTGGGAGAGCGCCAAGACCGCGCTGCTCGCCAATGTGACTAGTAGCGATTTTGCCGCCGCACAATTAGTACAAAGCGAAGCGCAGGTGGATGTGAAGCATGCCAGCGCCAAGCTGCTGATCGTGATTGATTCCGGCCCAAAGTATCGTTTCGGGCCGCTGCGGATCAACGGCTTGTCACGCTACGATCAATCGCTCGTCACTCAGCAGCTGCGCTTCCACGCCGGCGACCGCTATCGTCGCGATCAACTGCTGTCACTACAGACCCGCTTGCAGAACATGCCGCAGTTCAGCGCAGTGATCGTCAATCTCGACCCTACGGTGGCGGGTCACGAAGCCGCGCCTATCAATGTCACCGTAACCGAGATCAAGCCGCGCCGCGTCACACTAGGCTTGGGTTATAGCGATAGCAACGGCGGACGGGCCGAAATCAATTACCTGAATTACAACTTCCTCAACAGCGCACTGAATCTGAACAACCGGCTCAGGCTGGAACAAAATCGCCAGACCCTCTCCTCCTCGGTAGATACCGCGCCTGATGAGCGTGGTTATGTTTTGTCTTGGGGCGCAGTGGGCGAAGCCACACATATCGCTGGCCTGTTCACCGCGCGCGACAAATTGAGCGTGACGCGCATTCGTACCCTAGGGCAGATCGAGAGTCGCGTGGGGCTAAACTTCCAACAGGAGCAACGCAAACCGGATGGGGGCATCCGCCAGCTCAATCAGGCTTTGGTGCTGGACTGGCAATGGCATAGGCGCGCCGTCGATGACCTGCTCTATCCGCGCAGAGGGAGCTCGACCGAGTTACGCGTCGGCGGAGGCAGTCAGAAGATTCTTTCGGATAAGGACTTCGTGCGTAGCTACCTGCGCCAACAGTTCTGGTATCCCATTAGCGCGCGCGATGTGGTGACGGTACGCGCTGAGGCTGGTTACACTTCCGCCACCTCACGGCTAGGTATCCCACAGGAATATCTGTTCCGTACCGGCGGTGCGCAATCGGTGCGCGGCTATGGCTACCAAAGCCTAGGCGTGGCGGAAGGTACGGCGGTGGTGGGTGGCCGTGCACTGCTGGTGGGCAGTCTCGAATACACGCATTGGTTCAGCGGCGATTGGGGCGTAGCGACCTTTGTTGACAGCGGTGGTGCTGCCGAGAATATGAAGAACTTGTATCTGTCGAGTGGTGCGGGTCTGGGCTTGCGCTGGCGCAGTCCGGCTGGCCCTTTGGCACTGGATGTGGCGCAGAACCAGAAAACCCAATCCCTGCACGTGCACTTCTCCATCGCGGTGGTGTTCTGATGCCCAACTTACTGCGTCAGCCGCGCTTCCAGCATTGGCCAAAATTGCTCCTGATCGTCAGCTTGATCGTGGCAGGTTCGGGCAGCTGGGTACTCACCAGCAACGCTGGTCTGCAATGGCTGGTCGCAGCGCTATCACAGAGCAGCAAAGCCAAGTTGGACTACCGGGGATTGCAAGGCCGCCTGATTGGTCCGCTACGACTACAGTCACTCCATTTGCAGAATGGTCAGACCACGCTCAGTCTGCGTGATCTGCAACTGGACTGGCATCCCAGCGCGCTGCTGCATGGCAGACTGGAGTTGATCGAAGTGCGGGCGGGCGAGTTACTCGTCACCACGCCGCACAGCGACAGCGCCACGCCCATGCCGGCAGACCTGAGACTGCCGCTGCCAATTACGCTATCCGACCTGCATCTGGATAGTTTGCAGCTAAGCTTGGCGGGCGCGCATGCCCCGTATTTTTCGGCACGAAACGTAGATGCGACGTTGAGCAGTGATGGCCAACAATATGAGCTGCACGATTTACAAGGCCGTTTGGAGTACGGCCAGATACATGCTTCAGGCGTGATGCAGGCAACGCGCCCCTACGGGTTGCAGGCACAAGCAGATTTATCCAGTATCGAAGAGTTGGCTGACTACGACGCAAAAGCGCATGTGCATATCATCGCCAATGGCGACCTGAATGGTTTCGATGTCGCAGCCCAAGGTGAAGGTGCGGGATTGGACGGCACTGCGCAAGCCCGCATTGCACCGCTCTCGCTGGTGCCCCTACAAGCGTTGAATCTACAGGTCAGCGGTCTGAATCCGCACGCCTTCGCCGCAGCGGCTCCCCAAGCCAAACTCAAGCTGCGTGCCACGCTAGAGGGTTCAGCGACACAGTTACTGGCAGGTACAGTGCAGTTACACAACGACAGTCCGGCCACGCTCGATCAAGGCGGCTTGCCACTACGCGATGCCAGCACGCAACTCGCTGTATCAGCCGCTGCCCTGCGTTGCGACGCATTGCTGCTCAAACTGCAAGGCGCAGCCTCGATCAGCGGCAACCTTAACTGGCAGCACAACCATGGCCTCGCCGACTTGCGGGTGATTGCGCTCGACCCTGCCGCGTTGGACAGCCGTTTGCGCAGCGCGCATTTGAACGGCGCGCTCAAGATTAGCGGCAATGAACAGGATCAACATGCCAGCATCAACTTGCGCGACGGCACGTTGCAACTCAGTGGCGAATTACAAAGAACGAAAGATAAACTGGAACTGCAACAACTCCGTCTCGCCAGCGCACAAGCTGAAGTGAGCGGCACGGGTGAGTTGCTACTGAACGGCCTGCAACCTTATAAATTCAGCGGTCGATTGCAACATTTCGATGTCGCCGCCTTCATACCACACGCCCCTCATTCCGAACTGAATGCAACCCTCGCGAGCAGCGGTGCACTGCGCCCACAAGTGAACGGGATATTGGATCTATCTATCGCCGACAGTCATCTAGCGCAGCATGCGCTGAGCGGCACAGGTCATGTCGAATACACTGATACCGGTCACAGCAAAGTGGCACTGACCTTTAGGGTAGGCGACAACCAACTCGATTTGAACGGGAGTTACGGCACGTCCGGCGACCTGCTGCGTCTCGACCTCCTCGCTCCAGCGTTGGCGCAACTGGGCGCGGGTTACGGCGGTGCGGTGCAGTTGCATGCGAGCCTCGGCGGAGACCCCGCCCGACCCGATGCAACACTGCTTGCCGAAGTGCAACAACTCACCCTGCCAGACAGCTATCGCCTAGCAAGCCTGAGTGCCTCGGCCAGCTTGCACGACGAAGTACTGGCAGTGAACCTACAAGCGGGCGAATTGAGTGCTCCGACACGCCTCTTGCTGCAAGATGCGCACCTCACAGTGAACGGCCCGCTCAGCGATCATCAACTACAGCTGCAAGCAACCGGCAACGGCGCAGACCAACTGCAACTGCGCGCCCAAGGCGGCTGGCAAGCACACGACCATTGGCAAGGCAACCTCACCGCCTTGGAGACTTCAGGGCGACTCAACGCACACTTGCTACAAGCCGCGCCACTGAGCATCGCCGCGCAAAGCATCAAACTAGACACTGCCGAGTTCAAACTGGCGGGCGGGCAACTCGCCCTAGACACACTGGAATGGACTCCACAGCAATGGCGCAGTCGTGGCAAATTCAGCGATATTGGCCTGCGTATGGGCAGGTTGGCGGATGACCTCGGTGCTGAGCTGCAAGCACTGCGCCTAGGGGGCGCGTGGGCGGTGCAATCCGGTGCGCAACTGAGCGGCGACATTGATCTGCACCGCGAGCGCGGCGACTTAATTCTTGCCAGTTCGCCACCCACTGCTTTGGGTTTGGACAAATTGCAGTTCAGCGCGCATGCCACGCCCGGCAAGCTCAGCGCCACACTGGACGCGAGCGGTACACGTTTGGGCGAATTACAAGTACACCTCAACACCACACCAAGCAGCAACGGCATGCACTGGTCAGTTCCGGGCACCTCTCCCTTGAGCGGGCAGTTACATATCGCGGCCAAAGACTTGAGCTGGATCGGTGCAGCTATTGAAGGCGAGGTCAAGACTGGCGGTCATCTCAATCTAGATGCGGAACTCACAGGCAGCGTGGCTGCTCCGCGCCTATTGGGAAAAATGCAGGGCGAGGCGCTGTCGTTCGCACTGCTCGATCAAGGCGTACGACTCGAACAAGGACGCCTCAATGCCAGTTTCGACAAGCAGAGCCTGCATCTCGAAGAATTGGTTTTTATAGCACCGCACGATGCACCGCCGCGCGACACACTACTCACCGGCGTGAATGTCGCCAACACGCCAGGCGCGCTGCATGCGACCGGCAACATCGATCTGAATGGCAACGACAGCGATCTAGAGATTAGCGCTTATCAAGTGCCACTGACGCAGCGCAAAGACCGTTGGATTATCGCTTCGGGTAACGGGCGCGCACGGCTCAAAGATGAGACCCTGAGCCTGAGCGGCAACATCATCACCGATGCCGGTCTGATCCGCCCCATCGGTGGCAACCGCCCCCAGCTCTCCGAAGATGTGGTGTTGCTGGGACGCCCTACCCCCAAGCGCCAGAACACGCGCATCTCGGTGGATGCCAGCTTGGACTTGGGCGAGCATTTCTTCCTGCGCGCCTCCGGTCTGGAAACCCGACTGGCCGGCAAGTTAAGTGCACAACAAACTCCCGGACAACCGTTACGCGTCACCGGCGCGATCAGCACCCGCGATGCCAGCTTTGATGCTTATGGCCAGAGCCTGACTGTAGAGCGCGGCATCGTGAACTTCAGCGGGCCCATCTATGACCCCGGCCTGAATATCTTGGCGGTACGCAAAGGGCTCAGCGTAGAAGCCGGCGTAACGGTCACCGGCACAGCCTTGCATCCCGTGGTGCAGTTAGTGTCCACACCCACCGTGCCGGATACCGAAAAGCTCTCCTGGATTGTGCTGGGGCGTCCGCCCGATACCAGTGGTACCGACCTATCGCTGTTGCTGGCAGCAGCCGAAGGTGTGGTGGGGAGCGGAGGTTCAGGTGGTGTCACCGGGCAGCTCAAGCAATCTATGGGCATAGACCAACTGACTTTGCGCGCCAATACCACAACCACCGGTATGACGATGCAGACCAGCAATGCAGCCGATCCATTGAGCAATCAAGTTGCGGTGGTGGGTAAACGTCTTTCGGCGCGCGCTTACCTCAGCTATGAGCAAGGCGTAACCGCAACAGCGGGGATTACTAAACTCACTTACACACTTTCGCCACGCATCAATCTCATTAGCCAAGCCGGGTTCGAGAACGCGATCGATGTGACGTATAGCTTCCGCTTCGAATAATTATTTTGCATATCATGCAAAGCTGATGGATTACCCGGGTTTATTATTAATAGACTTTACTTTCAGATGCATGGCGCGACTCAATAGGCTGTATTCAGGTTTAAGCACCCGCCTTGCCCGATCGCTAGATAATCAAATGGATTGACGCTGATAGCACTATAAGGGTACAAGGCTGCCGGTTATTTGATACTTAGCGTTTGCAGTCCTGGTTTCGCCATGAGCAATCTTTGTTTCAAATAATTTCGCGGAAACGTTTTCCGCATTTTTCATAAGGAAGTAATGACATGGCAACAGGTACAGTTAAGTGGTTCAATGATGCAAAAGGTTTCGGTTTTGTGACTCCTGATGATGGTAGCGAAGATCTGTTCGCGCACTTCTCAGCGATCAACATGAGTGGTTTCAAATCTTTGCAAGAAGGCCAAAAGGTCTCCTTCGAAGTAACTCAAGGCCCTAAGGGCAAGCAAGCATCTAACATCCAGGCAGCGTAAGCTCACCTAGATTGTTAAAGAAGCCCGGCACGCAAGTGCCGGGCTTTTTCTTTGCCCCGCAACACCTAGGCAGCGACACCCCGACAAGGCCGAGGTAGCCCGATTGTGCTAGGATTGCGCCCTCAAAAATTAGACACTTAGGTTCGCTTTAGCATGCGCCAATATCTAGACCTGATGCGCCATGTGCAAACGCACGGCACGAAAAAATCCGACCGCACCGGCACTGGCACGACCAGCGTGTTCGGTCATCAGATGCGCTTCGACCTCGCGCAAGGTTTCCCGCTGGTAACCACCAAAAAGTGTCATCTCAAATCCATCATCCACGAACTGCTGTGGTTTTTACAGGGCGACACCAATATCGCCTACCTGAAACAACATGGCGTGCGTATCTGGGACGAATGGGCGGATGTGAACGGTGATCTGGGCCCGGTATATGGCAAGCAGTGGCGCTCGTGGCAAGCGGCGGATGGTCGTGTCATCGACCAAATCAAGATCGCGGTAGAACAGCTCAAACACAATCCCGATTCGCGCCGCATCATCGTCTCGGCGTGGAACGTGGGCGAGTTGGAGCAGATGGCGCTCGCGCCCTGCCACGCCTTCTTCCAGTTCTACGTGGCGGACGGCAAGCTATCCTGCCAGCTGTACCAGCGCAGTGCCGACATCTTCCTCGGCGTGCCCTTCAACATCGCGTCATATGCGCTGCTCACCATGATGATGGCGCAGGTGTGCGACTTACAGTACGGCGAGTTCATCCATACTCTGGGCGATGCGCATCTGTATGCCAACCATATGGAGCAGACCGCGCTGCAATTGTCGCGTGAGCCGCGTGCGCTGCCGACCATGCACATCAATCCGGCGGTGAAAGATATTCTGGGTTTCAAATTTGAGGACTTTACCCTGCAAGGTTATGACCCGCATCCCGCCATCAAAGCCGAGGTGGCAGTATGAACATGTCCAGCATCGCCATCATTGTTGCGATGGCCAAAAATCGCACCATAGGCATAAACAACACCCTGCCTTGGCGCTGTCCTGACGACCTGCAACGCTTCAAAGCCATGACCATGGGGCATCACATCATCATGGGGCGCAAGACCTTCGAGTCGATAGGGCGCGTACTGCCGGGCCGGACGACCGTGGTGGTAACGCACAACCCGCATCTGCACCTGCCCGGCTGCATCATGGCCCACTCCTTGCCAGATGCGCTGGCGCACGGCTTGCACGACACCCAGACTTTCATCGTGGGGGGAGCTGAAATTTACCGGCAAGCCCTGTCGTTCGCCGACACCCTGCATATCACCGAGATACAAATGGATGTAGAAGGCGATGCGCATTTCCCTTACTTCGACGTGCGCGAATGGCGCGAGACCGCACGCGAGCAGCATCATCAGGAGCTGCCAGAAGTGTTCGACTATCACTACGTAACCTATAAACGCAAATGACACTTAACTTCAAATATCTACGCGCCGAGACACCTATCGCACTGGCAATAATGGCGATGGGTTTGGCTTATTTCTTCGAACATGCAGCAGTACAAAATGGCGGCACGATGTTGTGGGGCTTATTGACAGTAATCCTTGTCGCCATCATAGGCGTGGCGTTCCGCATCGCCCATCATGCCGAAATCCTAGCGCTGCGTTTCGGCGAACCTTATGGCACGCTGGTACTGACACTTGCTGCCGTGTCGGTAGAGGTGGTGATATTAGTCGTGCTGCTGAGTGGTGAGTCCAACCCCACATTGGCGCGCGACACCGTGTTTGCCGCCATCATGTTCGACATCAACGGCATCTTAGGACTGGCTGCCATCGTGGGTGGCATGAAACATGGTAGCTCCAAGTACAACGTCGATTCGGCCAACTCCTTTATCGCCATGCTGCTGGTTGCCATCGGCATCGGCATGTTCCTGCCCGACTTCATACCTAATGAGAAATGGCAGCTCTATTCCGTTTTCTCCATCGGCATCATGGCCATCATGTACTTGGCTTTTTTACGTCTGCAAACCGTCGAACATCGCAAATTTTTTGAATACTCCTCCGAGGAAGACGAGGAGGCACACAATCAAGCCCAAAGCAGGAACAGCTTACACATCGGTGTGATGCTGTTCGCCATCGTGCTGGTTGGCTTATTGTCAGAAGTCTTGTCACTATTACTCGATGCGGGTCTGGCTGGTAGTGACTTACCCAAAACTATTCCCGCCGTATTGGTGGCTTTAATCTCGGCCAGCCCCGAGATTCTCACTGCACTCAAGGCAGCACAGCAAGATCGTATGCAGACCACCATCAACATCGCGCTGGGCGCTTCGCTGGCCACAGTATTGCTCACTTTACCCGTGATAGAAGCCATCGCTCTGTACCGTGGTGAACCCATCGTGATGGCGCTCACCACCGTTCAAGGCGGCATGCTGCTACTCACCTTCCTCACCGTAATGAACAACCTCCACGACGGCGAGACCAATGCCATCGAAGGGATCAGCCACTTCGCCTTGTTTGCTGCTTTCATCGCCCTCGTGATGGTGGGTGTCATCTAACCTTGTGATTGAACATGCACCCTGACGCTCTAGAACTCCTCGCTCCCGCCAAGACCGCCGCCATCGGACGCGATGCCATCTCACATGGTGCGGACGCGGTGTATATCGGCGGCCCAGCCTTTGGCGCACGCGACAAGGCGGGCAACGAGATGCGCGACATCGCCGCGCTGGTGGAGTACGCGCATCGTTATCACGCACGCATCTTCGTCACGCTCAACACCATCTTGCATGACGCAGAGCTGGATGCCGCGCGGCAACTGACCTACGACTGCTACAACGCAGGGGTGGATGCGCTCATCGTGCAAGACATGGGGCTGCTGGAACTCGATCTGCCGCCCATCGCGCTGCATGCCTCCACGCAATGCGACATCCGCACCCCGGAGAAGGCGCGCTTTCTCTCTGAGGTGGGCTTCTCGCAGCTGGTACTGGCACGCGAGCTGACCATCAGCGAGATTGCCAAGGTGCGCGCTGCCGTACCCGCCGACACCATCATCGAACACTTCATCCACGGTGCGTTGTGCGTGGCGTATTCCGGGCAATGCAACATCAGCCATGCGCACACCGGACGTTCGGCCAATCGCGGCGACTGCTCGCAAGCCTGCCGCTTGCCTTACACGCTGAACGACACACAAGGTCGCGTGGTCGCCTATGACAAGCATCTGCTGTCGGTGAAGGACAACAACCAGAGTGACAACTTACGCGCGCTGATCGCCGCTGGGGTACGTAGCTTCAAGATTGAGGGACGTTACAAGGATGCCGGCTATGTGAAGAACATCACCGGCCACTACCGTCTGCTACTCGACCAGATACTGACGGAACGCGCCGACCTGCACGCCGCCTCCAGCGGCACGACGCAGTTGCTGTTCACGCCAGATCCTGACAAGACTTTCCATCGCGGTTCAACTGACTATTTCGCCAATGGCCGCCAAGACGACATCGGCGCGTTCGACACGCCGACCTTCGTCGGCCTAGAGTTGGGCCACGTCACGCAACTCGGCGACAAATGGTTCGAGATGACGGCCAACCAGGACCTCGCCAACAGCGATGGTCTCAACTACCAGCACAAGCGTGTGGTGCATGGCTTACAGGCCAACGTAGTGCAACGCAAGCAGCACACCGAGGATGGCACGCTGTGGCGCGTCTATCCCAACGAGGCCATGCACACCTTGGAAGGTCTGCGCGTGGGCAGCACCATCAGCCGCAACCGCGATCATGCTTGGGAGCATGCGCTGACTAAAGAATCGGCCACCCGCCATATCGATATCGACGCGGTGTTTGCAGAGACCGATGCAGGTTATGCGTTGACCCTGCGCGACGAAGATGGCATCAGCGTCACCGCGCACCTGACGACCGCAAAGCAAGCCGCGCAACATCCCGAGGAAGCCGTACAGCAAGTGCGCAAACAACTGGCGCGCTTTGGCAATACCGAGTTCGTACTCGGCACACTGGACATTCACTGGCAGCAAGCGAGCTTCATCCCCAACTCGGCACTCAATGGCCTGCGTCGCGATGCCGCAGAGGCGCTGCTGGCGGCACGTCTGCAAGCCTGCACACGCCCAGCGCGCAAAGAGGCCGTGCAACCGCCCGCCACCTATCCCGAAGACACCTTGTCGTTCCTTGCCAATGTCTACAACGCCGCCGCGCGCAACTTCTACGCGATGCACGGCGTGAAGCTGATTGCAGCCGCTTATGAGGCGCATGAGGAGAACGAAGAAGTATCGTTGATGGTGACGCGTCACTGCATACGCTATTCGCTCAGCCTGTGTCCCAAGCAGGCCAAGGGCGTGGTCGGCGTGCAGGGCCAAGTGCGCGCCGAGCCGATGACACTGGTGAACGGCAGCGAGAAACTAACCCTGCGCTTCGACTGCAAGCCCTGCGAAATGCATGTAATGGGCAAGATGAAGAAAAAAATCGCCCAAAGCGCGCCGCCCAGCATCATCCCGATCACCTTCCATCCCCATCGTACAAAATAAATAAATAAGTAAGTGCTTATTTTTTAATCTATTACTTACCTGTCACAATCCGTTCATGTGGATGAAATAGAATTCTGCATCGTTAACAGGAGAACATGATGAGCTGGTGGAAATCGATATTTGGTGCAAATGACAAAGAAACTCAAGGCTTGAAAGAAGATGCCGGTGAAGAAATTGGCGGTCTGAATTTTAAGACGGCACTCGAAGCGCATATCAAATGGAAGATGCGCCTGACTGGCGTGGTAGATGGCACTGGCACAGAAGTGCTGGATCCGCGCATCGTAGCCAAAGATGACCAATGCGCACTGGGCAAATGGATCTATGGCCAGGGTGGCAAGGACTACGGTAGCAACATGGAATTCAAAGAATTGGTCGGCGCACACACCAACTTCCACAAGTGCGCGGGTCATGTATTGGACCTCGCCCTAGATGGCAAAACTGATGAGGCCCGTAACGAAATCGAAGGCGGTGCTTATGCACGTGCATCCCTTGCAACCTCGCGTCATCTGATGCGTTTGTGGCGCTCCATCGGTATCTGAGTCACGTCACGACAGCAAAACAAAAGGGCGGATAAACCGCCCTTTTTTTGCGCCTCTGCATATGCAACTACACTGAGGAGTCTGGCACGCTCACTTCACACAATCGACAAAGTAACGCCTCTCGCCATTCACCACTTCCGCAACCAGACCGTGCACATCCGTCTCAAAGCCGGGGAAGCGCTGATTGAAATCGCGTGCGAACTTAACGTAATCGACGATGACTTTGTTAAATATCTCACCGGGGATGAGCAACGGGATACCGGGTGGATAGGGTGTCAGCAACACCGCCGTGATACGGCCTTCCAGCGCATCAATCTCAACCCGTTCGATCTCGTCGTGCGCCATCTTGGCGAAGGCATCGGACGGCTTCATGGCCGGCTGCATATCGGACAGATACATCTCGGTCGTCATACGCGCGACGTTGTGCAAGGTGTACGCCTCATGGATTTGCTGGCACAGATCGCGCAGACCGACACGCTCGTAACGCGGATGCGCCGCTGCGAATTCGGGCAGGATGCGCCACATCGGTTGGTTCTTGTCGTAGTCATCCTTGAACTGCTGGAGCGCGGTCAGCAGGGTGTTCCAGCGGCCTTTGGTGATGCCGATGGTGAACATAATGAAGAAGGAATACAGCCCGCATTTCTCCACGATCACGCCATGCTCAGCCAAATATTTGGTAACCATCGCAGCGGGGATGCCGCTATCCGAGAATCCGCCATCTACGTCCAGTCCGGGCGTGATAATGGTGGCTTTGATTGGATCGAGCATATTGAAACCTTCGGCCAGATTGCCGAAACCGTGCCAATGGTCATCGGCATGTAGCATCCAGTCGTCGCGCGTACCGATGCCTTCTTCGGCGATAGAGCCGGGGCCCCACACCTTGAACCACCAGTCGTCTTCGTACTCTTCATCCACTTTGTGCATGGCGCGGCGGAAATCCAAGGCTTCAGCGATGGATTCTTCCACCAGTGCCGTACCACCGGGGGCTTCCATCATCGCAGCGGCCACGTCGCACGAGGCAATGATGGCGTACTGCGGCGAAGTCGAGGTGTGCATCAAATACGCTTCGTTGAAGATGTGTTTGTTGAGCTTCTTGGTCTCGGGCTCCCGCACCAATATCTGCGAAGCTTGCGACAGACCGGCCAGCAACTTGTGCGTGGACTGGGTAGCAAAAATCATCGATGACTGCGCGCGCGGACGATCTTTACCGATGGCGTGCATGTCCTTGTAGAAATCGTGGAAAGCGGCGTGCGGCAACCATGCTTCGTCAAAATGCAGCGTATCGATTTTGCCGTCCAGCATTTCCTTGAGCATCTCCACGTTGTACACCACGCCGTCATAGGTGCTCTGCGTGATGGTGAGGATGCGCGGCTTTTTGGTCTTGTCTTTGATAAAAGGGTTCGCGTCGATCTTGCGCTGGATACTCTTCATGTCGAACTCGGACTTCGGTATCGGCCCGATGATGCCGTAGTGATTGCGCGTCGGCGTCAAAAACACCGGCACCGCACCGGTCATCATGATCGAGTGCAGGATGGACTTATGGCAGTTGCGATCCACCACCACGATGTCGTCCGGCGCGACCGTCGAATGCCACACTACCTTGTTGGAAGTCGAGGTGCCGTTGGTGACAAAGAACAAATGATCGGAGTTGAAAATACGCGCCGCGTTGCGCTCAGAAGCCGCCACCGGGCCAGTGTGATCGAGTAACTGCCCCAGTTCTTCCACCGCATTACACACGTCGGCGCGCAACATATTTTCACCGAAGAATTGGTGGAACATCTGCCCCACCGGCGACTTCAAAAATGCCACGCCGCCAGAGTGTCCCGGACAATGCCAAGAGTAAGAACCGTCTTGCGCGTAGTGCAGCAGCGCGCGGAAGAATGGCGGTGCCAGCGCGTCCAGATAGGACTTGGCTTCACGGATGATGTGACGAGCTACGAATTCCGGCGTGTCCTCGTGCATGTGGATGAAGCCGTGCAGCTCGCGCAGGATGTTGTTGGGGATGTGGCGTGAGGTGCGCGTCTCGCCGTACAAATAAATCGGAATGTCGGCGTTCTTGAAACGTATTTCTTCGACAAACGCTTGCAAACTCTTCAAGGCGAATTCGGTATCCTCCTTGCTGCCCGAGCCAAACTCCTCATCATCAATCGATAACAAAAACGCCGAGGCACGACTCTGCTGTTGCGCGAACGAAGTCAGGTCGCCGTAGCTGGTCACGCCCAACACTTCCATGCCCTCGGTTTCCAAAGCCTCAGCCAGCGCGCGTATGCCTAGGCCACTGGCGTTCTCGGAACGAAAGTCTTCGTCGATGATGATGATAGGAAAGCGAAATTTCATTTTCAGTTCCTTGAAGATGGAAAGTGGAGCGCGACGCTTCGCGCATAGCCTACACGTTGTGCAGGGGTGAGCTTCAGTGAAGACTCATATCGCGTCTGGTGCGATGTGAGGTCGGAACTAAAACGGAATTTCATGTTGCTACTCCCAATGGAATAAGGGTTAGACGGGAAAAAGTGGCGCGGATTGTCGCAGATTTTGCCAAGTCGTGTGACCGTGAAATTGTGACAAAGAATCGACTACTGTTGTGCTGGATAGGGGTTGTGCAAAGAGGCAATCAACTCGGTCAGCACAGTGCGCACCTGCGCTTCGTCGCAGCCCATCAGCACCGCGTCCTCCAGCGCGTCCTGACAGATCTGGCGGATCTCTTCCAGATTCTCCTGCATGACCTTGTTCTTTTCCACGCAAGCGATGATCTCGCCTTGGGGGGAACGCCAGATGATTTTTTTGCGGTGCGGCATATTGCTTACATCTTAGGCAGGGTCACGCCGTGCTGCCCTTGATACTTGCCACCACGGTCTTTATAGGACGTTTCGCACACTTCGTCGCTCTCGAAGAACAGCACCTGCGCCACGCCTTCGTTGGCGTACATCTTGGCGGGCAACGGCGTGGTGTTGGAGAACTCCAGCGTCACATAGCCTTCCCATTCTGGCTCGAACGGCGTGACGTTGACGATGATGCCGCAGCGCGCGTAGGTGGATTTGCCCAGACACACGGTCAGCACATTGCGCGGAATGCGGAAATACTCGACGGTGCGTGCCAGCGCAAAGGAATTGGGCGGGATGATGCAGTAGTCAGCCTCGACGTTCACAAACGAGTTGGGGTCGAAGTTCTTGGGATCGACGATGGTGCTGTTGATGTTGGTGAACAGCTTGAATTCGCGCGAACAACGAATGTCGTAACCGTAGCTGGAGGTGCCGTAAGACACGATGCGTTGACCGTTGACCTCCTTCACTTGGGTAGGAGAGAACGGTTCTATCATGCCGTGCTGTTCGCACATGCGGCGTATCCATTTGTCTGACTTGATGCTCATGTGCAACGGGGAAGGGGGAAAGGGGAAGGGGAAGGAGCTTTTGGGAAGGGGGAAGAGGGAAGGGGGAAGAGTAAAACCGCCGCACTGCCGTTACCCTTCTCCCTTCTCCCTTCTCCCTTCCCGCAATACCCTTCACCCTTCACCCTTCTCCCTTCTCTCTCCTTAAAATTTTGACGGGCGCGATTTTAACCAATTCGCCGCAGCCCCGCTTGATTTGCTAAAATCCGCGCCTTTCCCGCATCCGGCAGCTTACACATGACTCGCAAAATCCTCGTCACCTCCGCACTTCCCTACGCCAACGGCAGCATCCACCTCGGTCATCTGGTCGAATACATCCAGACTGACATCTGGGTGCGCTTCCAAAAAATGCAGGGGCACGAGGTTCATTACGTGTGTGCCGACGACACCCACGGCACGCCTATCATGCTGCGCGCGCAGAACGAGGGCATCACCCCCGAGCAGCTGATAGATCGCGTATGGCACGAACACAAGGCCGACTTCGACGGCTTCCATATCGCTTTCGACCACTACGGCAGCACCAACAGCGCGGAGACCAAACAATACGCGCAGGACATCTATCGCAAGCTGCGCGCCAACGATCTGATCGAGACCAAATCGGTCGAGCAGTTCTACGACCCGGTCAAAGAGATGTTCCTGCCGGATCGCTTCATCAAGGGCGAATGCCCCAAGTGTCACGCCCAAGACCAATACGGCGACAACTGCGAAGCGTGCGGTGCGACCTACGCGCCCATAGAACTGATCAAGCCGTACTCTGCGGTAAGCGGCGCGCAACCCGAGCGACGCAGTTCCGAACATTATTTTTTCAAACTGTCCGATGCGCGCTGTCAGGAATTTTTGAGTCAGTGGACGCAGGGCACCTTAGCCGCGCAAGCCACGCCACCGCTGCAACAAGAAGCGGCGAACAAAATGAAAGAATGGTTTGCCGCGGGATTGTCCAACTGGGACATTTCACGCGACGCACCGTATTTTGGTTTTGAAATTCCCGATGCACCGGGCAAATTTTTCTATGTATGGCTGGATGCGCCGGTTGGCTATATGGGCAGCTTCAAAAAATTGTGCGACAAGAAAACCCATCCCCATCCTGACCTTCCCCTTGAAGGGGAAGGGAACGGACTCCCTCTCCTTCAAGGGGAGGAGAATCAACCCATCCCCTCTCCAACTCTCCCCTTGAAGGGGAGAGGGCAGTCGCCCCTTCCCCTTCAGGGGGAAGGTTGGGATGGGGGTGGGGTCGGTAGGGATGGGTCACTCAATTTCGACGACTACTGGAAACAGGACTCGGACACCGAGCTGTACCACTTTATCGGCAAAGATATTTTGTATTTCCATTCATTGTTCTGGCCCGCCATGTTGCAGTTCGCCGGCTTGCGCACGCCAACACAGATATACGCGCACGGTTTCCTCACCGTGAACGGCGAAAAGATGAGTAAATCACGCGGCACTTTCATTACTGCCGAGAGCTATCTCAAGCAAGGCCTGCACCCTGAATATCTGCGCTACTACTACGCCGCCAAGCTCAACGGCACGATGGAAGACATAGACCTGAATCTGGAAGACTTCACCGCGCGCGTGAATGCCGACCTAGTGGGTAAATACGTCAACATCGCCAGCCGCACTGCGGGTTTCATCAGCAAGCATTTCGACGGCCATGTGGTCGCCGTACCCAACCATGCCACCCTCGCAACGATGCAGGAGTCGGCCACACTGATTGCCAAGGCTTACGAAGACAGGGATTTTGGCCGCGCATTGCGCGAGATCATGCGCCTCGCCGATCTGGCCAATGCCGACGTGGCTGCCGCCGCACCCTGGGCCACGGCCAAGCAAGAGGGCGCAGCAGCGAAAGCCACTCTGCAGCGCGATTGTTCAGCCGCACTGGAAATGTTCCGTTTGCTGACGCTGTATCTCAAGCCCGTGCTGCCGGAGCTGGCGAAGGCGGTCGAATCCTTCCTCAACATCGCTCCGCTCAATTGGTGCGATGTCAGCAACACACTGAGCGACGGCCATACCATCAACACCTACCAGCATCTGGCCACGCGCATCGACCCCAAACTGATCGCAGCCATGGTGGCGGCCAATCAAGAAAGTTTAAAAGCCATGACCGAAACCACTGCTGTCACACCGACTGCAAATACCGCTCAGACTTTACCCTCACCCCAACCCTCTCCCTTAAAGGGCGAGGGAGCAAACGTCAGCACTCTCGCGCCGACAATCTCGATTGACGACTTCAATAAGGTGGATTTGCGCGTGGCGAAGATCGTCAAAGCGGAACATGTGGAAGGCGCGGAAAAATTATTGAAGCTGACGCTGGACATCGGCGAAGCAACTCCGCGCACGGTGTTCGCGGGAATAAAGTCAGCCTACGATCCCGCAAAATTGCAAGGTCGCATGACGATCATGGTTGCCAACCTCGCGCCGCGCAAGATGAAGTTCGGCATGTCGGAAGGCATGGTGCTGGCGGCCTCGGGTAACGAACCCGGCCTGTATATCCTGTCGCCGGATGACGGTGCGCAGCCGGGGATGCGCGTGAAGTAATCTGGCTACTTGTGTGGTCTGGGCAAGGCTTGGATCAGCCGATTCACTTTGGCCTGAAAATTCAGCGCGTGGTGCTGACCCAGTAGCTTGGCGTGATGCCGCAGCGTCGCGGCGGTGGGCGGGAAAGCGGCATCTTTCACCGCCAGCACGATTTTGTTGACGCTATCTTCGGCAACGAAGATCAGCACACGATCATCAAAACTACAGCGGATACGCGCCACATATTCCTCATAATTCGGATAGCCGTTCCACAGATTGACCACCAAGATGCCCTGCTCAGCCAAGGCCGCATAACAATCATCATAGAAAGCTTGTGTGCCCAGTGGGGCAGACAGTCCCTGCGCATCGAAACCATCCACCAGCAGCACCTGCGGACGCAATGCTGTGTCGCGCACCCATGCCGCTCCATCGGCCAACAGGATACGCAAACGCGCGTCATCTGGCGGGATGAGAAAGTCGTCGCGCAACGCAATCACTTCAGGATCAATCTCGACTACAGTGATGTCGCTGTGTGGCAGATAACGATAGCAATACTTAGCCAATGAACCACCACCCAGCCCTATCATGGCAATACGTTGCGGCGCAGGTAGCAGCAACAGAAAACTCATCATGGCACGGGTATAGGCCAGCACCAATTCATCCGGCGCATCCAGATTCATTTCGCTCTGCGTGGAATTTTCGTTGAAGTGCAGACTTAGGATTGCGCCGCGCTGACTGACATAAGGCTTGTCCGCAGCTGCGCCAGACGATGGTGTGCCCATCCAGCCCAGCAATTGTTCAATGTCATCTAGAACCGACCTGACACCACGCGCTACGCGCTTACTCTTTGCTGACATGTGCACCCGAAATCGCAGTCAGGATGCCTTGCAAAATAGCTGTGGGCGTGGGTGGGCAACCGGGCACAACTACATCCACGGGTATGACGTTGGAAACCTTGCCGCAACTGGCGTAGCTCTCGCCCCCGTCGCTAGGAGAAAAGATGCCGCCGTCGCAGGCGCACTCGCCCACCGCCACCACCAGTTTGGGTTCGGGCGTGGCATCGTAAGTGCGCTTGAGCGCGACTTCCATATGACGCGTGACCGGCCCGGTAACCAGTAGCAGATCGGCATGGCGCGGACTGGCGACGAACTTGATGCCCAGCCCTTCGATGTTGTAGTAGGCATTGTTGACCGCGTGTATCTCCAGTTCGCAACCATTGCAAGAACCCGCATCCACCATGCGTATCGCCAGCGCGCCGCCAAACACATCCAGTATCTCTTGCTGCAAGCGCTGCTCGACCAAGCGCATCGCCTCGTCCGCTTGCGGCGGCGTTTCGGTCTTGATGCCAGTCTTAACGATCTGCTTGATGATCTGATACATGTGCGCCTCTACCTATCCTTATTCCGTCATTCCCGCGCCAGCCATCATAAATCCTGCCCGCTATAACTCAGGTTGAACGATTTGTTGATGAGCGGGAAGTCCGGCACGATATTGTTCATGATCGCGTGTTCCAGCACTGGCCAGTTTTGCCACGAGGGATCATGCGGGTGCACACGATCAAGATTGCCTTGCGCATCGCTATGCAGCGCCACCATCACTTCGCCGCGCCAGCCTTCCACCATGCCGATGCCGAAGCCGTTTGCGGGCAGATTTTCCAGCAACGCGGATGGTGTGGCTGCCTGCGCCAGATGCGCCAATATCTCGCGTTGCAAACGCAGCGACTCGAACAGCTCCTCGAAACGCACCATGGCACGCGCGGCCACATCGCCGTTACGGTGAGTCGCCATCTGCACGTCCAACTGATCGTAAGGGGCACAGGCAAACTGCACGCGCGCATCCCACGCCTGCGCGCTGGCGCGCCCCGCCAATCCGCATAAGCCAAGCTGCGCCGCCAGTTTGGGCGCGACCACACCGGTGCTGATGAAGCGATCCTGCAAACCCGCATGTTCGTCGTAGATGCCGCGTAGCAAACGCACCTCGCGTTCCAGCAAGTCGCATTCTTCTTGGATGCGGCGCATGCCTGCGTCATCGAGGCATGCCACTACCCCACCCGGCACGATCTGATCCATCAAATAACGGTGCCCGAACAGCGTGGCATTGTTGCGCAGCACTTGCTCCTTGAGTATCCAGAACTGGGCAAAGCCGAACGACAATGCGACATCGTTGCCCAGATAGCCGAGGTCACCCAGGTGATTGGCGACACGCTCGCGCTCCAGCAACAGCGCGCGCATCCACAACGCACCGCTCGACGGTGTCACCCGCGCGATGCTTTCCGCCGCCATGGCATACGCCCACGCGTAAGCCACGGTGCTGTCGCCGCTCACGCGCCCGGCGAGCTTCGCACCCTGTTGCAGACTCAGGCTCTCGAAACGTTTCTCGATGCCCTTGTGTACATAGCCGAAACGCTCTTCGAGCTTCAGTACCTTTTCGCCGAGGATGGAAAAGCGGAAGTGCCCCGGCTCGATGATGCCCGCATGTACCGGCCCCACCGGAATCTCATGTACACCCTGCCCTTCGACATGCACGAAGGGGTAGTCGTCTTGTTCTACCGTCTTGTTTGCTGCCGCATCGAAGTCCTTGCGCAGCGGAAAGCTGCCGCTGTGCCACGCGCCATGGCGCAGCCATTTGCGATGATCGTGGCCTTCATGCGCGAAGATGCCCAATAGGTCGTAGGTGGCGCGCTGCATGCGGTTTGCTACTGGAAATATGCCACTGATGTCGGGGTACGCGGGTTGCTCTGCGGATAGCGACACATTCAGGCACACCATGCCACTTTCATTGACCAGCACTACATGCAGTCGCAAGCCGCGGCCTTGCGCACGCGCGTCACTGCCCCACAGCGCCAGCAATCTTCCGCCGCCCTCGCTCACTTGCCGACAAACCTCGGGCAAATCTTCTGGCGCAAGGTCGCCCGTCCACGCAGGAATCGCGTCGGTGAGTTTGCTCAGTTGCAAATGGGAATGTTTGATTGGCATCGCTTTATCCTAACAAGGCCGCCGCCTGGCGATACCAGTCGGCCAGATAAGGCGGCATGTACAAGCCCAGCATCAACACCAGTAGCAAGTGGGCGAATACCGGAATCAGCGCGGGCGGATGCGGCAAGGGCTTGGCGGTGGTCTCGCCGAACACGATGGGCTGCACCTTGCCGAAAATGGCGGCGAAGGCGATGCCCAGCGCAATCAGCAAGATCGGTGTCGTCCAAGGGTATTCGTGCATGGCCGTGGTGATAATCAAAAATTCGCTGGAGAACACACCGAACGGCGGCATGCCCAAAATCGCAAAAGTACCGAGCGCCAAGCCCCAACCCACGGTCGGACTCACTTGCAACAGGCCGCGTATGTTCTCCATCTGTTGCGTGCCAACCTTCTGCACCGCATGACCCACCGCAAAGAAGATGGCCGACTTGGTCAGCGAATGCACGGTCATGTGCAACATGCCCGCGAAACTTGCCACCGGCCCGCCCATGCCGAAGGCGAAGGTGACTAGCCCCATATGTTCGACCGAGGAATAAGCGAACATGCGCTTGATGTCTTTTTGCCGGAACAGCGAAAGCGCGGCCACCAGCACCGAAAGCAGGCCGAATCCCATCATCAGGTTGCCCGCGAAATGCGTGCCCAGCGAGCCATCCACCAACACTTTACTGCGCACCACGGCGCACAGTGCCACGTTGAGCAACAAGCCGGACAACACGGCGGATACCGGTGTCGGGCCTTCCGCGTGCGCATCCGGCAACCAACTATGCAATGGTACGAGACCGACTTTGGTGCCGTAGCCCACCAGCAAAAAGATGAAGGCCAGCTTGAGTACCGTCGGCTCTAAGTCGCCCTTGACCTGATTGAGGTGCGTCCACAACAGTGCGTTACCGCCCTCGCCCAGCACACGCTCGGCGGCAAAATACAACAGGATGGTGCCGAACAGTGCCAGTGCGATGCCGACACCGCACAGGATGAAGTATTTCCAAGCCGCTTCCAGACTGGCCGGGGTGCGGTACAGCGACACCAGCAGCACGGTGGTCAGGGTCGCCGCTTCCATCGCCACCCACACGATGCCCATATTGTTGGTGGTGAGTGCCACCAACATAGCAAAGGTGAACAGCTGGTACATGCTGTAGTACAGGTGCAACATCCCAACGGACAGCTTGCCGTGATGTTGCTCAATGCGCATGTAGGGACGCGAGAACAGCGAAGTGGTGAAGGCGACGAACGCGGTCAGTGCAACCAGATACACATTGAACGGGTCGATGAAGAACCATTCGTTGAACGCGACCTGCGGCCCGGCATCGATTACACGCATGGTCAATACCACCGATGCGACAAACGTGGCAAAACTCATCAAGGAATTGAGTTCAGCCGCCCACTTGCGCGAACCAAACACGGCCAGCAGTGCACCTCCGAGCAGAGGTGTCAGCAGCAGCGCAAGCAGTTGCAGGTCAATCATCCTTCAACTTCTCCATATGCGTGACATCCAGACTGTCGAAGGTTTCGCGAATCTGGAAGAAGAAAATACCGAAGATAAAAGTAGCGACCAGCACATCCAGCGCAATGCCCAGCTCCACCACCAAGGGCATACCGTGCGTAGCACTGGTCGCGGCAAAGAACAAGCTGTTCTCCAACGACAGAAAGGCAACCACCTGTGACACTGCCTTACGCCGCGTCAGCATCATCAACAGTGCCAGCAACACGCAGGCCAGCGCGATGCCGATGAGTCCGCGCGTAATCCCTTCAGCCAGTTGCGAGATAGGCGCAGCCAGATTGAACGAGAAGATTACCAAGCCGATGCCGACCAGCATGGTGGTAGGAATGTTAATCATGGTCTCCACATCCCAGCGCACGTTGAGACGATTGATAAGCCGGTGCAACAACCACGGCAGCAGCAACACCTTCAGCAGCAGCGTCAGCGCGGCAGAGTAATAGAGATGATGCTGATCGGTGGAGTACGCCACGACAAACGTGCTGAGTGACAGCACCGCGCCCTGCCACACAAATAGCCCGATTAGCGACAGAATGCGCCGCTGTGCCAGCATGGCGAACGCGATCAACAATAGAAAAGCCGCCAACAGATTGATGAATTGCAGGGAGAGCGGTATCTGCACGTCAGGCTCCCAGCAAAAAGTGGATTAACAAGCCCAACACAGCGAGTAGAAAGGCTGTACCGAGAAATTCTGGAGCGCGGAAGATGCGCATCTTCGCCGTGACTGTTTCCAACAGGGCCAAGGTCGCGCCCGCCAGGGTCAGTTTAAGTGTCAGTGCCACGATGGCCAGTGGCAGCCCAACCCAGTTGCCTACCTCGGCAATGCCGTGCGGCAGGAACAAGGCGATGCCGATGGTCATATAGGCGAACAATTTCAAACTGCTGGCCCATTCAATCAACGCGAGGTGGCGTGCTGAATACTCCAGCACCATCGCCTCGTGAATCATGGTGAGTTCGAGGTGGGTGGAGGGGTTGTCCACCGGGATGCGCGCATTTTCGGCCAGCAACACAATCACGAAGGCCAGCCCAGCGAAAGCCAGACTCGGATACAACACGAACTGTTGATAGGCCAGTGCAGTAATGATGTTCGGCAACTGGGTGGAATGGCTAATCATGGAAGCAGTAAAGAACACCATCAGCAGGGCTGGTTCGGCAAGAAAGGACACCAGCATCTCGCGCCGCGCGCCAAGCGAGCCGAAGGCCGTACCGATGTCCATCGCCGCCAGTGCGATGAACACCCGCGCCAAAGCGAATACGCCAACCAGCGCAATCACATCAGCCGCCTGCGAGAACGGCAAATCCACGGCGATGATAGGAATGATGGCGCAGGCCAGCCACATGCAGCCGAACACGATATAGGGCGTGGCACGGAACAGCGGCGACGCATTGTGTGCGATCACCGCGTCCTTGGAAAATAGCTTGCGCAGCACACGATAAGGTTGCAGCACGCCCGCCCCGGAGCGGTTTTGCAACCAGGCTTGACACTGGTTGACCCACCCTGAAAGCAACGGCGCAAGCAGCACCACCATCAGCAGTTGCACCAGCTGGAACAGGACAGCGAAAAATAGATTGGATGATTGCATCATACGAACGCCAGCAGAACAACCAGGGTAACAAAGGTATAAGCCAGATACAGATGGATACGCCCGTGTTGCAGCAGACCCGCCAGCGCGGCCAATTTCTCGGCAAGATGCTTGATCGGCAGATACAGGATGTACCACAGCCGGTCTCCGCTCTGCCCGTGATAACGAGGATGCGTGTCAAACGGAGTGGGTAGTTCACGCTCAATCTTGAAGAAGGGTTCGAAGATGCGCCGTATCGGCTGGCCGAAGCCTTCCGCCGTATCCTGCATACGTGCAGTCTGCGCTGGGAAGCCACAATCCCAAGGATCGCTGCGCCGTACGCGACCGTGATACAAGCGTCGCACCAGAATGGAAGTCAGCAGCATCACCGCCAGCACCGCCAGCAGGAAATACAACGGACTGTAGCTGGCACGTTCGGTATCTACCGGTGCCAAGAACACCCAGTCTTTTGCCGCATTGCCCAAACCCGTGCCAATCAACATTTGTGCAACATGGTCGATTTGTTGCACCACAAATACGGGTGCCAATCCGAGTGCCACGCAGCCCAACGCCAGCCAGCCCATGCCAATGCGCTTCCAGATTCCTGCATCATGCGCATGTTCCAACACTTTTTCGCGCGGGCGTCCGAGAAAAATCACGCCGTAAAATTTCACCATCACATAGGCGGCCAGTGCCGCAGCCAAAGCAATCACCGCCGCCGCCACTGGCACTAGCATGTTGATATAGCTATTGGGCAATCCCGGTGACAACAAAAACGCCTGCAACAACAACCACTCGGACACAAACCCGTTCAGCGGCGGCAGCCCCGCAATCGCCAACACCCCGACCAGCACCAGCACCGCTGCCCAAGGCATACGATGGATGAGCCCGCCCAAGCGCCCCATGTTGCGCTCGCCGGTGGAATGCAAAATCGCTCCCGTACCAACGAACAGCAGACTCTTAAAGAAGGCGTGATTCAAACTGTGATAGAGGGTGGCGGTGAGCGCCAGAGCCGCCAGCACATCTTTGCCGTACACATGAAAAATGAGCGTTAGCCCGATGCCCACCAGTAGCAGACCGATGTTCTCAATGGACGAATACGCCAACAGTCGTTTCATATCTCCCTGCACGGCGGCGAACATCACGCCAAACACGGCAGTCATCAAGCCCAACGCCAGTGCCAGCACACCCCACCACCAGAGCTGCGTACCTAGCAGGTCGAAGCTCACGCGCAAAATTCCGTAAATCGCCGTCTTCAGCATCACGCCGCTCATCAACGCCGACACGGGAGACGGCGCGGCAGGGTGCGCCTCGGGCAGCCACACGTGCATGGGCAGCACCCCAGCTTTCGCGCCGAAGCCGAACAGTGCCAGCAAGAACGCCACCGACGACCAGAACTCGGTCAAGTGCGCGCCGCGCATCGCATCAAAGGTATAAGCACCGATGCCGTGCCCGCCCTGCATCACGCCAAAACTCAACAAAATGGCAATCGCACCGACGTGTGCAATCAGCAAATACAGATAGCCTGCCTTGCGAATATCTGGGATGTTGTGATCGGTAGTGACCAAAAAATAAGAAGACAGCGCCATGGTTTCCCACGCCACCATGAACATGTAAGCATCATCGGCCACCAGCACCAGCGTCATGCCTACTAAGAACAAGTGATATTCGAGGAACAACAGGCCGAGCGTGTCACCCGCCATCGTGCGGAAATAGCCAGCGCTGAACAGGGATACGCCGATTGAAGCCCCACCCAACAGAATCAAGAAGAAACCGGACAAAGGATCAAGGCGCAGGTGAAAAGGCAGTTCAGGCAGGCCGAGCGGCAACACCATCACGTTATGCGGCGCACTCAGTGCCCAAAACCCCGCCGCCGCCAATACCAGCGATACCAGCGCGCTTAAAGGAAAGAAAACTTGATTGATTAAACGAGGGACGCGCTGCGACAACAACCCCGCAACACCGAGTGCAATCCAGAGCGGCACCAACCAGCCCACCACCTCCAACGGTAATATCCCAGCAGTGTTCATCGGGCGTTACTTGCACTCCACAATCGAAATAATTACAAGGCGGCGATTCTACTCCTACGATTGACGGAGATTCAAGGCATCTCTACTGCTGTGCCAGTTCATAAGTCGGCACGCAGGCACATCCTCGGTACTACTCGAAACACTCCGCTCGCCACAAAGTAACCCTACTTCAGTCCCCTCCATCATTGACAGCGGCGGTAGCCAAGATGTAATTACCAATCAGTTAATCAATACGAGCGCAGCCATGTTATCTGATCACTTGAGTACCACTTGCGCCGCACTCAGCGCACCCGCCATCAGCAAACACCTTAAAGTGCTGAAAAACGCAGGACTGATTTCACGTTCGCGCATCGCTCAAACGCGCCCCTGCAAACTCGAAGCCGCCGACTTCATCAAACGCTACCGCCAGTTCTGGGAGCAACGCCTAGATCGCCGTGCCGATTACCTGAAACAACTGCCCGCACAGGAGAAAAACCGTGGTCACCGCAAACACAAATAGCACCCGCTCCAAGCTGCGCTTGAGAGCTTCCATCTCGCTCGATGGTTACACCGCCGGGCCGCAGCAAAGCAAAAACAACCCGCTGGGACTGGGCGGCATGCGCTTGCACCAATGGGCGTTCGAGCTGGCCGCCATGCGCGCCATGCTAGGGCTGGGCGACGGCGGCATCATCAACGACAGCACGCCCATCATTGAGCAGCATTTTGCCAACGTCGGCGCTTCCATCATGGGACGCAACATGTTTGGCCCGGTGCGCGGTGATTGGGATACTGATACGCCATGGGACGGCTGGTGGGGCGACAATCCACCGTTCCATCATCCGGTGTTTGTGTTGACCCAACATGCGCGCGCACCTCTAAACATGGAAGGCGGCACCACGTTTTATTTTGTCACCGACGGGATCGAGTCCGCCTTGCATCAGGCACGGCAAGCCGCTGCGGGCAAGGACATCAGCATCGCCGGCGGCGCGCAGACCGCGCAGCAATTCCTGCGCGCCGGACTGGTGGATGAGATGACACTCAGCCTTGTGCCGGTGTTGCTGGGCAGTGGCGAACGTTTATTCGTGAACCAGGGCGACGATTTGCACGGCTTAAAACTGGTGCAGACCATCGCCACGCCGGAGGTCGTACACCTCAAATTTGCCAAACCCTGAAAGGAGTCAACATGGCCACCAACACCCTCAAACTGCACCGCGTACTCAAGAGCACGCCGGAAAAAATCTACCGCGCATTTTTGCAGCCCGATGCGATGGCGAAGTGGCTGCCCCCCTATGGCTTCACGTGCAAAGTTCATCACATGGAGGCCAAGATCGGCGGCACGTTCAAAATGTCGTTCAGCAACTTTGGCAGTGGCAATGGCCATTCCTTTGGTGGCAAATATCTGGAGCTGGAACCCAATGAACTGATTCGTTACACCGACAAGTTTGATGATCCCAATCTGCCCGGAGAAATGATCACGACGGTGACGTTACGCGCAGTCCTGTGCGGCACTGAAATCCGCATCGTGCAGGAAGGCATCCCCGCAGTCATTCCGGTGGAGATGTGTTGTCTGGGCTGGCAGGAATCGCTGGCGCAACTGGCGACACTGGTCGAGCCGGTGATACCCGATTAGGCACAACTGCAAGGGCATCCGCACTAGATCATTTATCTTCAACAAGGAGAACATCATGCTCATCAAAATCGCTATCGCCCTCGTCGTCGTTATCGCCCTCGTGCTGATCTATGCGGCCACCCGTCCCGACACCTTCCGCGTCGAACGCTCCGCCGTGATGAATGCCGCGCCGGAGAAAGTGTTTGCCCAGATCAACGACCTGCACAACTGGGCCGCGTGGTCTGCTTGGGAAAAGAAGGATGCCAACATGAAGAAAACTTTCAGCGGTGCGGCATCAGGCAAGGGCGCGATATATGGCTGGGAAGGCAATAACAATGTGGGCAAAGGCAGCATGACCATCACTGAATCGCTGCCCGCTACCAAGGTGCAAATCAAGCTGGATTTCATCGCGCCGTTTGAAGGCCACAACATGGCCGACATCGTGTTGCAGCCGGAAGGGAATGGCACGCGCGTGGTGTGGAGCATGTATGGGACTATGGCTTTCATCCCCAAGGTGATGGGGCTGTTTTTCAGCATGGACAAAATGATCGGCAAGGATTTTGAAGACAGCCTCGCCAGCCTGAAGCAGGTGGTGGAAAAATAGCCTGTTTGTGTTGGCTATCCATCTCTCCCATGTGATGCTGCATGAGGTAATCCACCATGAACCAAAATGTTCTCAACTACTACGCCACTCCGGGGCGCTTCACCACCTTCACTGCCGCGCAACTCAATGAAGTGCGTGCGTTGCCAGACGATTTACCCGCACTGGTGCGCGTGGTACAGGGCGTGCTGATTCATTCCTTTGTCGCCGACTTCATGTATGGCGTACACATCCCTGAAACACGCGAAGGAGAAGCGCATCTGCGCTATGCGCATGAATTGTTCGACGGCATCCACGCGCTCAACCCTGCACCGCTTGCCAGCCCTCGCCCCCCAGAGCAACGACTGAGCGGCGTGTGCCACCATTTCGCCAAGCTGCTCACCGCCATCCTGCGCGCCAAGGACATTCCGGCGCGGATGCGTTACGGCTTCGGCGCATATTTCAACGCCGGCTATTTTGAGGATCACTCTTTATGTGAAGTGTGGGACGGTACGCTACAACGCTGGCGTTTGGTCGATCCGCAATTCGACGAAGTGTGGCAGCAAAGTCCGCTAGTCAAACACGACGTACTGGACGTGCCGCGCGATCAATTCCTCACACCCGCTGCAGCGTGGCAAGCATGTCGCAGCGGCACACTGGATGCCGCACGCTTCGGCATCATCACCGGCGACATGCGCGGTCTATGGTTCATCGCGGGCAATCTGGTCAAAGACCTCGCCGCGCTGAACAAGATAGAACTGCTGCAATGGGATACCTGGCGCGGCATGCCGCCTTCTAACGACGACATGCAGGACAAAAAGACGCTGGCGCGCTTCGATGCGCTGGCGGAATTGCTGCAAGAGCCCGATGCAAAATTTGCGCAACTGCAAGCCTATTACGCCACGCAGGAATTGGATGTGCCGGAGCGGGTGTTCAACGCCCTGCGCAGGCATCTGGAAAATATCCATTTGGAAAAAATCTGAAAGGAGACATCATGCAGCCGCATGTCACGCTGATTACTTTGTGTGTAAATGATCTGGAACGCTCGCTGGCGTTTTATCGCGATGGCTTGGGCTGGCCCACCGAGGGCATCATCGGCACAGAATTCGAATATGGCGCAGTGGCTTTTTTTGCATTGCGCGGCGGGCTGAAATTGGCACTTTGGCCGCGCGCCAGCCTGGCACGAGACAGCGGCTTGCGGCTGGATGCACCCAGCCGCACCGAAATGACGCTGGGGCATAACGTGACTTCCAGCCAAGCAGTGGATGCCGTCATGGCTCAGGCGCAACGCGCGGGTGCGGCCATCATCAAGCCTGCACAGCCTACCTTCTATGGTGGCTACGCAGGCTACTTCGCCGACCCGGACGGCCATCTGTGGGAGGTGGCGTGGAATCCACAATTTGCTGTGCCCAAATAGAACACGGTAGGGCTCTTGAGAACGACCGAAATAGGGGGATGGTGGTTTAGGTGCCGTACTCCACGCGCACATTCTCGGGCTGCAACAACGCGCCCAAATCGCGCAGCAAGTCATCCTGCAAAGTGACGTTCCACGACTCGCCCAGCCGTAACTGGCATGCCGCGACCGGATTGCGGTAATAGATTTGCACCGGACACTTGCCCTCACGATAGGGGGTGAACAGTTTTTTGAGTTGCGCGATGTCAGCGTTGCCAGTGCAGCGCAAGGAAAGTTGCTGTGCGAAATTGGAGCGCGCCTGAGCAAAGTCGAACAGTTCTTCACCGTTCACACGCACACCGCCCGAGTACTCATCCAAGGTGGCCTTGCCGCGCACCACCAGCAGTTCATCCACCACAATCCACGGGCGGTTGGCTTCGTAAATTTCGTTGAACACGGTGAGCTCGATCTGCGCCGCACCGTCGTCGAGCGTAATCACCGCCATGCGTCCACGGCGCGTTTGTTGCAAGCGCAAGGCCGACACGATGCCGGCCAGCAACACTTGCACACCGCGCCGAGCGCCGCCTTGTCCGCCACCAAAACCGCTGCCACCGTTGGATTTGCCAACGAACTGCGGGGTGAGATCGCTGAGTTTCACTTTGACGAAGTTGGACAGCTCAGCGACATATTCCTGATAGGGATGACCGCCCAGATACATGCCCAGACTGAGCTTCTCGTTGGCCAGTTGCTCGCGCAGTGACCAGCGCGGCACATCCTGAGTCTGTTCTATGAGTACCGCATCGGCATCGTCGTCACCGAACAGACTGTTCTGATTCGCCGAGCGCGCCTGCTGGTCGGCGCTGCTCAATGCGGCATCCAGGGTGGCGAACTGCTGCGCTCGGTGCTCGTTGATGGTATCGAAAGCCCCCGCGCGTATCAGCGCCTCTATGGTGCGGCGATTGACGATACGCTTGTCCACGCGACGGCAGAAATCGAAGATGTCTTTGAAGGGCCCGCCCTTGGTGCGCGCTAAGACCATGTTCTCCACGGCATTCTCGCCCACGCCTTTTACCGCCCCGAGGCCATAGGCGATGGTCTTCGCGTCCACCGGACGGAAGCGGAAGGTCGATGAATTCACATCGGGCAACAAGATGCTCAGGCACTGCTGCATAGCATCCTGATAGAAGAAACTGATCTTGTCGGTGTTGACCATTTCCGAGGTCATGGTGGCCGCCATGAACGCAGCCGGGAAATGACACTTCAAATAAGCGGTTTGATAGGCGACCAGCGAATAAGCGGCAGCGTGCGACTTGTTAAAGCCGTAACCGGCGAACTTCTCCATAGTGTCGAAGATTTCGTTGGCCTTCTTCTCGTCGATATTGTTCTTTTCCGCACCGGCGACGAAGATGCTGCGCTGCTCCGCCATCTCCTCGGCCTTCTTCTTACCCATGGCGCGGCGCAGCATGTCCGCACCGCCCAGCGTATAGCCCGCCACCACCTGCGCCGCCTGCATCACCTGCTCTTGATACACCATGATGCCGTAAGTGCTGCCTACCACTTTTTCCAAGCATGGATGCGGGATGATGACCTGCTCTTTGCCATGTTTGCGGTTGATGTAATCGGGGATGAAATCCATCGGGCCGGGACGATACAGAGCGTTCAGCGCGATCAGGTCTTCCAGACAATCCGGCTTGGCCTTGATCAGCGTGTCCTTCATGCCGCGCGATTCAAACTGAAACACCGCCGTGGTGTTGGCGGCTTTGAAGATGGTGTCGTAAGTCGCTTTGTCGTCGAGCGGAATGTTCTCTATCGAAAAGGGGGCAGAGGGAAGGGTGCAGGGTAACGGCGGAGCGGAGGGATTTTCCCTCTTCCCCCTTCCCTCTTCCCCCTTCTCAAGCTGCGCAGCAGCCCCCCCATTCTCTAGGTCATGCACATGCTTCACCGCCCAGTCGATGATGGTCAACGTGCGCAAGCCCAAGAAGTCGAACTTCACCAGACCGATGGCCTCCACGTCGTCCTTGTCATACTGGCTGACCGCCTTACCGTCCTGCCCGGCCTGCACGTTCTCGGCGCTATACAGCGGACAAAAATCGGTGAGTTTGCCGGGCGCGATCAGCACACCGCCAGCGTGCATACCGACGTTGCGCGTCATATCTTCCAAGCGCTCGGCTAGCTCCAACAACTCGTCCACACCTTCTTCATTCTGAATGAGGGCGGCGAACTCCGGCTCCATCTCGCGCGCCTTTTGCAAGGACACTGGCTTGACCCCGTCCAGCGGCACCAGCTTGGAAAGTCGGTCGCACAAACCATAGGGAAAATCCATCACGCGTCCGACATCGCGCAACACACCCTTGGATGCCATGGTGCCGAAGGTGGCAATCTGCGACACGCATTGCGCGCCGTATTTATGTTTTACATAGTCGATGACGCGCTCGCGTCCGTCTTGGCAAAAGTCCACGTCAAAGTCGGGCATGGAGACACGCTCGGGATTAAGGAAGCGCTCGAACAGCAAGTCGTAGCGCAACGGGTCGAGATCGGTGATGCCCAAGCTGTAGGCCACCAGCGAACCCGCACCAGAACCACGCCCCGGCCCGACCGGTACGCCGTTGCTTTTAGCCCAGCGGATAAAGTCCGCCACGATCAGGAAGTAACCGGGGAAGCCCATCTTGATGATGGTCTCGTTCTCGAAGTCCAGACGCGCTTGATACTCCGGCATCTTGGCCGCACGCTGCGCCTCGTCGGGGTAGAGAAAGGCCATACGTTTGAGCAAGCCTTCCTGGCCTTGCTGCCGCAGAAAATCATCCAGACTGATGCCGCTAGGCGTAGGGAAATCCGGCAGACGCGGCTTGCCCAGCGTCAACGACAGATTGCAGCGCCGCGCGATCTCCACGCTGTTTTGCAAGGCCTCGGGCAGGTCGGCGAACAGCGCCGCCATCTCGGCTTGGGTCTTGAAATACTGTTCCGAAGTGAAGGCTTTGACACGACGCTTGTCGTTGAGCACATAGCCTTCCGCGATACAGACACGCGCCTCGTGCGCCTTGAAATCTTCATTGCTGATGAACTGCACCGGATGCGTGGCCACCACCGGCAGCGCCAGTTGCGTGGCCAAGCTCAACACAGACGCGATGTGATGCTCTTCCTCGGCATGGCCGATGCGCTGTATCTCCAGGTAGTAACGCTGATTGAACAGGGCCGCCCACTCCTGCGCATAGTGCTGCGCCTGCGCCGCGTTGCCCGCCAGCAAGGCACTACCCACATCACCCAAATGTGCACCGGACAAGGCGATCAATCCCGCTGTGCCATGCGCATGAAACCACTCGCGGCGCAGCTCGGCACGACCACGATGCTGGTTCTCCAAATAAGCGCGCGACAACAAGTCACACAACAACAGATAGCCCTCGCGCGACTGGCACAGCAACAGCAAGCGATGCGGACGGTCGCGATCAGCATCGTTGCTGATGAATACATCGCAACCAAGCACCGGCTTCACGCCCTTGCCGCGCGCAGTCTTGTAGAACTTGATGAGGCCAAACACATTCCCTAAATCCGTCAGCGCCAGAGCCGGCATGCCATCCGCATGTGCGACCGCGACAGCATCAGGAATGCGCACCATGCCGTCGGCGATGGAGAATTCACTGTGGAGACGCAGATGGACGAAAGCAGGCTGGGACATGAATGGGAATCGGCAAAAAATCGGCTCGGATTTTACCACCGACGCACACGGGAATTTTTCGGGAATTTTTATCGCTAGTGTGATTTGCAGCTTGCAATCCGCCCGCGCTGGGTGCAGGCAGCCCCGCACCCAAGCTTATATTTGACCCTGTATATTGCCCAGCGTAGTGTGGCAACCATCACGCGACCGCAGAAAGTAGCAGTAACCATGGACGAGCAGAGCGAAAACAACGAAGAGAATCCTGCCCAGACTACTTGCGCCGAATGTGTGCATACCTTTCGCAGCAAAGACGACCACAATGTGGTGATCTGTGTGCCGCACATCAAAACGATGCCTGCCGACTACTGCGATGTTTGTCCTTTGCATCGCCGCAAAGAAAAAGAATCCTGACACCGAGCGGCTGACGGCACTGTTAGAATCCCGCCCACTTCATTAAACCATTCGCACATGCATCCCACTCTGAGCGCACCCCACGAGCGCCGCCTGCTGCTCACGCTGGCGGGCATACAGTTCAGCCACATCCTCGATTTTATGATCATGATGCCGCTCGGCCCCATGCTGATTACTGCCTTCGGCATCAGCACCCACGAGTTCGGTCTGTTGGTCGCGTCCTATAGTTTTAGTGCAGCACTATCCGGCTTGCTAGCCGCCACTTTCGTCGACCGCTTTGAACGCAAGCGTCTGCTGCTCACCATGTTCGTGTTATTCGGCCTCGCCTCGCTGGCCTGCGGACTCGCCCCCAGCTACGCCACTCTATTGGTGGCACGCGCGCTGGCCGGCGCGTTCGGCGGCGTGATGGGCGCGATGGTGCAGACCATCATCGGCGACGTGATTCCCTTTGAGCGTCGCGCTGCGGCGAGCGGCATCGTGATGTCGGCGTTCTCGCTGTCCACCATCGCTGGCGTGCCCATCTCCCTATGGCTGGCGAACTGGCTGAACTGGCGCGCGCCGTTCGTCTTGGTGGCACTGCTGACCATACTGTTTTACTTTGTCGGCCAACACGTCCTGCCGCAACTGCGCCATCACATCAGCGCGCATAAACGGGCCCATCCTTTTGTGCCCATGTTCGACGTGTTGCGCGACCCCAATCATCTGCGCGCGCTAATGTTCTCGGCACTCATCATCTTCTCCGGCTTCACCGTGATTCCGTACATCACCTTGTACGCGGTGCATAACATCGGCATCACTCAGCACGACATCCCCTACATTTATTTGGCAGGCGGCGCAGCCACTTTCTTCAGCGCGCGCTTCATCGGTCGGCGTGCCGACCAATGTGGCAAGACGCATGTTTATCGTCTCGTAGCATTAATCGCCTCGCTGCCACTGTTGTTAGTCACCCACATCAGCGCCGCGCCGCTGTGGTTATGGTTGATCTACACCACGGTGTTCTTCGTACTGGTGTCGGGTCGCATGATTCCCGCCATGGCCATCATCACCTCAGCCGCCCAACCCCATCTGCGCGGCACCTTCATGTCGCTCAACGCCACCGTGCAATCATTGGCGATGGCACTGGCCAGCACCTTGGCAGGCTTTATCATCACGCAGGACAGCGCACAGCACATCGTGCATTACGACCGAGTCGGTCTGGTCGCCCTCGCCGCCAATGCACTCGCCATCTGGTTCGTCGCGCGCATCGTCATGCACGACCAGAGAGTGGTCGTGGCGGATGTGGCATTGAAATAAAAGTGGGGGGGGAGGAGCGGGCCATGCCCGCGAAGGTTTTTCGCGGGCATGGCCCGCTCCTACATTACGCTGTAAAGAATGCGATTTTTACGCTGCCAACCAGCCTTTACGGGCGATTTCTGCGCGCATTTTTTCACCTGCCATCACCAAAGTCGCGACGAAGGCATGACCGCTTTGCAGGGCACTGGTGAGTATTGCTACATCCTCAACATACTCGTGCACCATCTGATTTCTGAGGCTACGCATGGTCAGCCATTGCTCGGCGGAAACGATTAACCCCAAGCGTTCGGCACGATCTAAATTATCCATCACCGCAGCGCTCTTCTCCCCCAACGCCGTCAATAGCGCGGGCAACAACGTGTCGCCTATGGTGTCTTGCAGTCGGCTGAATCTACTCACGAAGGCCTCCACGCGCTCGGCCAAATCGGCATCGGTTTCTAGGCAGCTAAAGTCTTTGATGGCACTCTCTCCCGCAAATAAACGTTGATCGGTGCTGACCAAATGACGAGATTCTTTAGCGATGACTCGCGTTAGAAATTGCAAACGCAGCGCAAGTTTGGCATCGATTTTCACAACACTACCCCCTCTTGAAATGCGATGTCATGAATAGGCAAATGCAGCAGATTGGGCGCGCTCAACAACACATCTACTTTGCGTCCGTGCATCACACGCGAGATTTTTGCGGAAATTTGCGCGGCTAGTAAGGCTGGCTGTTCGACAGGCTCGGGACACTCCACCAGCAAATCCAAATCGCCACCGCGCGCCTCGTCATCCAAACGCGAACCGAAGACGCGCACGCTATGATGTTCGCCCGCAACAAGCTGAACAATTTCGCGTATAGCTAGTATTTGTGATGAAGTCAGTCGCATAGTTTCGAGTCTATCTGCCTTTGCGCCAAAGTGACACCGTGAGCGGATGAAGCCGGAATTTTGGAGCGGGTGAAGGGGATCGAACCCTCGTATGCAGCTTGGGAAGCTGCCGTTCTACCATTGAACTACACCCGCCTAGTGAATCGCATCGTGTAGAATGCGGCGCGCATTCTAACACGGACAATCGCAGTGATTACCATAAAACTCAACGGCGAGAGCCGCTCCTTTCCTGCCCCGTGCAGCGCGGCAGATTTAGTGGCGCAACTGGGCTACACCGGCAAACGCATCGCGCTAGAGCGCAATGGTGACATCGTGCCGCGTAGCACTTATGCCGCCGTGCAGCTCGCAGACGGCGACCAGCTGGAGGTGGTAGTGGCGGTCGGCGGAGGGTAGATCGAAGATCTAAAGTATTCCCACGCGGAGGCGCGGAGAAAATCAAAAGCATCGACCAGTTTGACGAAACTCTTGCCCCGCGCACCCGCACTTCCGTGTGAGTGATTTTTAGGTAGGTGCCGATTTAACCGGACAGCAAAACTTGAACAGGACACAACATGAACGACAAACTCATCATCGCCGGAAAATCTTACGACTCGCGCCTGCTGGTGGGCACCGGAAAATATAAAGACTTCAGCGAAACACGGGCAGCACTCGATGCCAGCGGCGCGCAGATCGTCACGGTGGCGATACGCCGCACCAATCTGGGCCAGAACGCCAACGAACCAAACCTGCTCGATGCTGTGCCTGCGTCCCAATTCACCTATCTGCCTAACACCGCCGGCTGTTATAGCGCCGAAGATGCGGTGCGCACCCTACGTCTAGCGCGCGAATTATTGGACGGTCACAGCCTGGTGAAACTGGAAGTGTTGGGCGACCCGCAATCACTCTACCCGAATGTCATCGAAACCCTCGCCGCCGCCAAGACACTGGTCGCCGAAGGTTTCCAAGTGATGGTCTACACCTCAGACGACCCCATCATCGCCAAACAGTTGGAGGACATCGGCTGCGTAGCGATCATGCCGCTGGCCTCGCTGATCGGTTCGGGCATGGGCATTTTGAACCCGTGGAATTTGCAGCTCATCATGGACCGCGTCAGCGTGCCGGTGATCGTAGACGCAGGCGTAGGTACGGCCTCCGATGCCGCCATCGCGATGGAGTTGGGCTGCGCGGGCGTGCTGATGAACACCGCCATAGCCGCAGCCCAGAATCCGGTGCTGATGGCACAGGCGATGAAGCAGGCCACGGCAGCCGGGCGTGCAGCCTATCTGGCCGGACGTATGCCCAAAAAACTTTACCGTGCCAGCCCCAGCTCGCCGACCACTGGCATCATCGCGGCAACACACGCTTAAGCCATGACCACCGACATCACGAAACGCCATATCCGCAGCTTCGTCCTCAGACAAGGGCGCGTCACGGTCGCGCAGCAACGTGCGGTGGACACCGTCGCACCGCGCTTTGGCATTGCTTACACCGCACAGCCTGTGGCATTGGATGCAGCGTTTGGCCGCAGCGCACCCAAGATACTGGAGATCGGCTTCGGCATGGGCGACAGCACCGCCACCATCGCCGCCGCCCATCCCGAAAACGATTACCTGTGTCTGGAGGTGCATACGCCGGGCGTGGGCAACCTCTACAAGCTGATAGACGAGATGCAATTGGGCAATATCCGCATCATCCAGCACGATGCCGTGGAGGTATTGCGCGACATGATCGCCGACGGTGTACTGGACGGCGTGCATATCTTCTTCCCCGACCCGTGGCACAAGGCGCGCCACAACAAACGCCGCTTGATCCAGCCCCCTTTCATCGCCGCGCTAGTCAAGAAGCTCAAACCGGGTGGCTATATACATGTGGCAACGGATTGGCAGGATTATGCCGAACAGGTGTTGCAGGTTTTGAGTGACGAGCCCGCATTGCAGAATACGGCAACCGACTACGCGCCGCGTCCCGAGTACCGCCCGCTCACCAAGTTTGAGAAACGCGGCATCAACCTCGGTCATGGTGTTTGGGACTTGCTATTCAAAAAAACCGCGTAGTTCGTCTCCACGATCAAGTGGGATACAACGCAATCTATCGAGGCAGTTACCACCAACGCCATAGTGTTGTTTGCAGGTGCAACGGCAGCACAGCATGGCGTGCAACTGCTCGACTTTTGCTCGCCTCGCTGCGCTGACTTTTGCCTAGCATGCGAGTGCGCTTTCTCATTCCTGAGCGCAACCTGTTCTTTCCACTAATTGTTGCTTGTAGTCAGTGCTACCCCTAGGGCGACGCTAAAGTCAGCACTGAATATCTAGGCATTCTCCACTGTTGAGTCCAAGTTTTTGAAAGTGCTAGACTGCTCGCTCGCTTAACACTAGAGGTGAATGAAATGAAAGCATTATTGTTATTGGCTCAGTGCATCGCGTTGTTGTTTTCCGCCCAATCATGGGCCGTTTCAGACAGTCAAAGTTGCGAGGCACGCAGCCAACAGTTGCGTGGTGCAGCCAAAGAGAGTTTCCTCAGCTCGTGCTTATCTGCGACCCTGACACAGGCCAGCGCACCTGAACGCGTACGCGCGCTGACCGCACAAGAAAAACGCAATACCTGCGAACAGAATGCCAAGAACATGAAGCTGGATGGCACTAAAAAAGCCTCGTATCTCAATGACTGCGTCAACGCCAATGATGCTGCGGTTGAGGCTAAGAAAGCTGGCGTAGCAGAACATGCCAATGCTGCTAGCAAAACTCCCAGTCACCAACAGGCACCGCTTGCAGCAGCCCCCCGCCCTGCGGCAGAAAAACATGCCAGCAAGCATGCAGCTAAAAAACGGGCCGATGCAAAGCCCAAAGTCAGCGTCAAAACCTGTGTCAAGAATGCCAATAAAGAGCAACTCAAAGGTGTCGAACGTAAGCACTACATCAGTGAGTGCCGCAAAGGCTAGGTAACTATTGATGACCGACCTGCCCGCCGCTGTCGGCGGGTTTTTTATTGCTTGTCGCTTAAAAATATTTCCAGCAGATCGTTCAGGTAGCGCTGCCCCAAAGCTGTTGGAGCGATACGTTGGTGGTCGCGGAACAGCAAACCGCGCTGCTGCGCCTCGTTCAACTCTCTTTGTATCCCGAGCAATGCCAGGCTGGTACGTTCATTAAACAAAGTAGCAGCAAAGCCTTGGTTCAAGCGTAGTGCATTGAGCATGAACTCGAATGCCAATTCTGCGCGCGGCACTTCATGCTGCGTCTGTATCGGCGCATCTTTGACGGTCTGTTGCAGATAGGCCTGCGGTTGTTTATAGCGCACTTGCCGAACAATCTTATCGGGAAAGCTCAATTTGCTATGTGCACCTGCGCCTATCCCGAGGTAATCGCCAAACTTCCAATAGTTGAGATTGTGTTTGGCTTGTCGTCCCACTTGCGCGAAGGCGGATGTCTCATAGTGTTCATAACCGCGACTGGCCAATAACGCCTCGATATGTTGCTGCATGTCGCTGCTAGTATCGTCGTCCGGTAGCGACGGTGGATTACGATAGAACAGAGTATTGGGCTCTAAGGTCAGGTGATAACAAGAAAGATGCTGCGGCGCGTAAGTGAGCGCAGTAGTGACATCCTGTACAGCCTGCTCCACAGTCTGTCCCGGCAACGCATACATCAGATCGAGATTGAAATTATCGAAATGCGCTTGTGCGACCGCTATTGCATTGTGCGCTTCAGCGGCATCATGGATACGTCCCAAGGCACGCAGATGAGTATCGTTGAAACTCTGTATCCCCATGGAGAGCCGATTCACCCCTGCGTCGCGGAAGGCAGCAAATTTCGCCACCTCCACCGTGCCAGGATTCGCCTCCAGCGTAATCTCCGCATTCAAATCCAGCGGCAACAACATGCGCACGTTACGCAATATCTCAGCGAGGGCCGCACCGCTCAACAGACTAGGCGTACCGCCGCCGAAGAACACCGTGTACACCTTGCGCCCCCATATTTGCGGCAATGCCAACTCTAGGTCACGCACTAAGGCGGCAACGTATTGTTTTTCCAGATCCGCAGAAATACCGCCACTGGAGCGCGCCTCATGCGAGTTGAAGTCGCAGTACGGACACTTTTTCACGCACCAAGGAATATGGATGTAGAGTGACAACGGCGGCAGCGCTTTGAAGCTCAGCCCTTGAGACTTCAAGGATAAGGGTTGCAGTGGGTGTATGGTCATAGCATCGAAAAGGTAGCCTAAGCAGCTGCACTACGCTGCAAACGGCAAAGTCGCACACCCTACCAAGCACCGCATGATCAAGCAAGCTCGACTCATGAGCATCAACACACATAGATAATAGGGCGGAGTACATGTTTAGCACATGCTTGTTTTACAATATCGCCCGCATACGCCTGCCGTATCCTGCGTTGCAATTAGCGTCAGGCTGAGAGGAAACACATGCTACGTTCACCCGAAGTATTAAAGGTTGTGCAATCCGCAACGTTATTCCATGGTGTAGCTGAGCCTATGCTGTTCCAACATCTGGGCGACTCAGTGCGACTGTCGTTGACAGCAGGCGAAACCTTGCTGATTCCCGGGCAAAGCAACGACACGATATACATCATCCTAAGCGGCAGATTGTGCGTGCAAGCAAAAGCCAGCGATGTCGAACCGATTGCCATATTGGGGGCGGGAGAGTGTGTAGGTGAAATGTCGATGCTGGGGACAGCGCCGGTTTCAGCTTATGTCGTGGCCGCCAGCGCCTGCGACCTGCTCGCTATAAATCACGCGGCAATGTGGGCGCTGATCAACAGCTCCCATGCTGCCGCACACAATATGCTGAACATCCTCACCAGCCGCATCCGTCATACCAATGAAGTCGCAGCTGAAAGTATGGAGCGCGAGCACGGATATAGCGCAGATGCGTTGATAGACGAGCTCACCGGCCTCTACAGCAAGCAATGGATGCAAACCAAAGTGGAGCGGCATCTGTTGCGTAACTTGGTCGGCAAACGACACTGTTGCCTGATGCTATTGGAGATGGATGACTATGCGCAATTTGTCGAGCAATACGGTCAGCTGGGGGGCGATCAGGCGATACGCAATCTTGCCCACACGATGCTGTATTGCCTACGCCCAGATGACCAGGCGGGTTGCCATGATGGCGACCAATTTTCAGTCTTTCTGCCCGACACTACACTCGCCAACGCAGGTCTCGTGGCCGAAAGACTCATGCGTGATGCCGAACGGTCCATGGTAGTTTTACCCAGCGGGGATGCGTTACCGGCAGTGACGATCTCCATCGGCATCAGTGCCGCGCATGCTGATGACAGTCCCGATAAACTTTATGCGCGCGCGCGCCGTGCTCTCCAGCTCGCACAACAAGACGGCGGCGACTGCATCAGATTGATGTAATCCAAAGAGCGCGGCAAGTAGTAAGCGGACTATTTTGCGCGACCGTGATGCAGCTTATCTCGGTTAAAGGACGAAACCCCCAAGCCCCCACCTTTGATGCAAGGAAATTTTGGGGCAGGTCCGATACTAGCGAGATTGTGTCAATTTTTGCATCAACACCTGTATTGCCTTGCCGCGATGACTGATGGCATGTTTCTCGTCATGCGTCAGTTCCGAACACATCTTGCCCAATTCCGGCACCCAGAACAGCGGATCGTAACCAAACCCACCCGTACCACGCGCTGCCAAGGCAATCTCGCCATGCCATTCGCCTTCCGCGATAAGAGGCTGCGCATCGGCAGCGGAACGCATCAACACCAGCACACAAGCATAGTGCGCATTGCGATTGGTATGGGTCTTCATCGCCTCCAGCAAAGCTTGGTTGTTGCGCTGATCCGACAAGGGATAGCCGGAGAAACGCGCGGAGATCACCCCAGGCATACCATTCAAGGCATCGACACAGATGCCCGAATCATCCGCCAGTGCTGGCAGACCGCTCTCACGACTGACGTGACGCGCCTTGGCCAAGGCATTTTCGATGAAGGTGTGATGGGGCTCTTCCGCTTCTTTGATACCCAACTGAGACTGGGTCACAACCTCTATGCCCAACGGCGCGAGCAGGGTTTGAAATTCAGCAAGCTTGCCGGGATTATTGGATGCAATAACGAGTTTTTTCATAAGGTGAGCATCCGTTAGCCTTGCAGCACGGCGCGCTGCATCTTGATGAGTTCGGCAATACCGCCCTGTGCCAGATCCAGCAGTGCGTTCATCTCGCCACGACTGAACGCATGCCCCTCCGCAGTGCCCTGCACTTCCACAAAGTGGCCGCTCCCCAGCATCACCACATTCATGTCCGTATCGCAGGCAGAGTCTTCTACATAATCCAGATCCAGTACTGCTGTGCCCGCATAGATACCGACCGAAATAGCTGCAATCGCATCAATCAGGGCGGTCTCTTTAATCAATCCCTGCGCCAACAGACCGCTTACCGCATCGTGCAAAGCAACATAAGCGCCGGTGATGCTAGCGGTACGCGTCCCACCATCCGCCTGGATCACATCACAATCTATCTGTATGGTGCGCTCGCCTAATTTTTTTAGATCGACCACCGCACGCAAACTGCGGCCAATCAGACGTTGTATCTCTTGGGTGCGTCCAGACTGTTTGCCTTTCGCCGCTTCACGTCCCATGCGCTCTCCGGTAGAGCGCGGCAGCATGCCGTACTCGGCGGTGACCCAACCTTCGCCACTGCCTTTTTTATGCGGCGGGACACGTTCCTCCACACTGGCGGTGCAGATCACCTTGGTATCACCACACTCAATCAACACCGAACCTTCGGCGTGTTTGGTGTAGTGGCGAGTCATTTTGATAGCACGAAGTTGATTCGGGAGTCTGTTACTTGGGCGCATGATTAAAGGTCAAAAGCGTGGTGTATGAAATTGGTGCGGTAAACAACTCAGCTGATCTCAAGCTCATTGCTTACAGTTTGCTCGGTGGCATGGTCATGCTGGTCATCCCCCCAAGCAACCGCCAGACCTGTGATGTTGTCGGAATGACCGCTCTCGCGTTCGAATGCCCGTATCATCAGATTGTCCAGTGACTTGGCTAGTGGCAACAACTTGAAGGATTCGGCCAGCTCCTGATCAGAGAACGGCCCCCACAGACCATCGCTACCCAGCAACAGAATGTCGCCCTGTTGCAAGGCCATAGGAGTCGCGGATTCGACGTAGAACATATCCTCGATGCCCCCTAGGCAGTTAGTGATCTGGTTGCGACGCGGATGAACCCGCGCTTCCTCTTCCGAGATCACTCCCCAGTCGAACCATTGTTGCACCATGGAATGGTCACGCGTGCGTGCCAACACGGCATGGTCGCGCAACAGGTACAGGCGTGAATCGCCAGCATGCGCCGCATAATACTTACCATCTTGTATCAGTGCGACCACGCAAGTCGTTCCCGGGAAACCGACATCTTTGTCGTGCGGCAACTGCATAATGCGGTGATGTGCGTGACGCATTGTGTCAGTCAAAAATAGCTGCGGATCAGAGAACGTCGGCTCCGCATGCTGTGCGAACATCTCAAGGAAGGTCTGTATCGCAAGCGTCGCAGCCAGTTCTCCGTGCAAATGCCCGCCCATTCCATCAGCCAAGACTAGCAGCAGGACATCGTTACGATAGGCGTAAGCAACCCTGTCTTGGTTGTACTTGCGATCGCCTATCAAGCTGGCTTGGTGTACGGAAAATTTCATGTAGGGTAAGGCTTAGGGGACGCTCGCGAATCGATTAGGGTAGCAATCGTAATATAATGCGCGCCTGCCGCCCAGCCCTTTATTCAGCGCCACCGCGACCTCACTACTATTTGGAGTTACCGATGATACTCAGCATGACAGGCTACGCCAACACCAGCGCGGACTTTGCCACCGGCTCGCTGAGTGTTGAATTGCGTGCGGTAAATCATCGTTATCTAGACATTCAGATGCGCATGCCTGATGAGTTGCGTGTGTTTGAGGGGCAAATGCGCGAAGTGCTCAGTGCCCAACTGCAACGCGGCAAAGTGGAATGCCGTATTAATCTCGCAACGCGCAACGCGCCAGGCCGTAGCCAGCTCAACCATGAGCTATTGGCGCAGCTCGCCACCTGGAGTCGCCAAGTGCAAACCGTCATACCCGGCGCGGCCAGCCTGAGCGTAGCGGATGTACTGCGCTGGAATGGCGTGCTGGAAGAAGTACCTAACAATAACGAGGATGGCTTGCGTAGCACGCTGTTTAGCCTGTTAGAAACTGCATTGCGCGAGTTCTCTGCCAGCCGTTCCCGTGAAGGCACTAAGCTCAAAGATTTCCTGATGCAGCGTGTGGACAAAATAGAGATGCTGCGCGCCGCTGTGATGCCACACGTCCCTGCCGCAATCGCCAACTACGAACAAAGACTGGTCGCACGTCTGCGTGATGCTTTGCAAAACAGCGATGAGGAACGGGTGCGCCAAGAGATTGTGCTGTATGCCAGTAAGATAGATGTGGACGAGGAGCTATCCAGACTGGCCAGTCACCTTACCGAGATGCGCCGCATCCTCGGCTTGGGTGGCGCAGTCGGCAAACGACTGGACTTTCTGATGCAGGAACTTAATCGTGAGGCCAACACGCTAGGCTCAAAATCAGTGGATGCAGAGGTATCACGCAGTGCCATGGAGATGAAAATACTCATCGAACAGATGCGCGAGCAAATTCAGAATCTAGAGTAAACGCTTAATCTCATGAAGCCATACAACCTCACTGCTTGGGCGCTCAAGCATCAGGCCATGCTGCTCTACGTACTTTGCACGCTGCTAATAGCGGGCTGGTTCTCGTATAGCCAGCTCGGCAAAAAGGAAGACCCCGACTTCACTTTCAAGGTGATGACCATCACACTGCGTTGGTCGGGCGCGACCGCCACCGAGATCGAACAACAAGTGGTGGATCGCATCGAACGCAAGTTGCAGGAAACCCCTTGGCTGGACAATGTGAGTAGCTATTCCAAAGCTGGCGAGGCGGTGATTTTTGTCACGCTCAAAGATGCCATGCCGCCCGCCGAGTTAGACCAGTCTTGGTATCGCGTGCGCAAGATACTGGCCGATGTCCGCCCCAGCATGCCCGAAGGAGTGAGCGAACCGCTCATCAATGACGACTTCGGCAACACTGCCAGTGCTATCTATACCTTCAGTTCCGACACACTAGATTACGCACAACTGGCCGCGCAAGTTAACTCCGTACGCGACCAATTACTCAATGTGGCAAATGTCAACAAGGTACAGCTGCTGGGCGCACAAGCCGAGAAAATATATATCGAATTCTCCAGCCGGAAGATGGCAGAGTTGGGCATAGACCCGCTGCAAATAGCTGCGGCCCTCAAAGGGCGCAACGCGATGGAGCCAGCCGGTGCGGTGCTGTCGCATTTTGACATCGCGCGCTTGCGCGTTAGCGGCGACTTCAAATCTGTGCGCAGCATTCAGGATATCGGCATTTCAGCCAAGGGCAAAATGCATCGCCTAGGCGACATCTGCCATATCTACCGTGGTTATGCCGACCCTGCTTTGTTCAAGATTCATAGCATGGGCAAACCCGCCATCGCGCTCGCGGTATCAATGACAGCACAAGGCGATGTGGCGCAGCTGGGTACTGCTCTGGCACGCGAAATGGCACATATCAAAACCCGCTTGCCTGCCACCCTCCAGATACGCAAAGTCGCCGACCAATCAGCTGTAGTCAAACGCTCCATAGACGAATTCATGCGTGCTTTGCTGGAAGCGCTGGCCATCGTGCTGGCGGTAAGCTTTGTGAGCCTAGGTGCACGTGCTGGCCTAGTGGTTGGGCTGTCCATTCCGCTGGTGCTGGCGGGCACGTTCATGGTCATGCATTTGTTCGGTATAGCCCTGCACCGTGTCTCGCTGGGCGCACTCATCATCGCACTAGGCTTGCTAGTGGACGATGCGATGATTGCTGTCGAGATGATGCAGGTGAAACTGGCGCAAGGCTGGGGCAAACTGCAAGCGGCAAGTTTCGCCTACAGCAGCACTGCCTTCCCCATGCTCACCGGTACGCTGATTACCGCCGCAGCCTTTTTACCGGTGGGTCTGGCAAAATCTTCAGCGGGTGAATACACCTTTGCGATTTGCGCCGTAATCAGTATCGCGTTGTTGGTCTCTTGGCTGGTTGCCGTGATTTTCACTCCCTTCATGGGATACCGCCTGCTACGTGCACATCCGCACACCGCTGAAGACCTCTACCAACAAGGCTTCTACTTGCACTTTCGCACGCTGATTCGACTTTGTCTGCGCTACAAAAAGTCTGTAGTGGCTGCCACCCTGGCAGTATTTCTATTGGCCTTGGCAGGTTTCGATAAAGTCGAGCAAGCGTTCTTCCCGCCTTCTGATCGTCCCGAGTTATTGATGGACATCTGGTTACCCGAAGGCAGTGCCTTCACCGCAACCGAGGGCCTGACTATAGCGCTGGAAAAAAAGCTCGCCGCACTCCCCGGCATCATCGACTACACCAGCTATATTGGCGGCAGTACGCCGCGCTTCTATCTACCGTTAGACCTCACACTGCCTACGCCAAATTACGCACAGGTGGTCATCACCGCACAAGACAGCGTGGCACGCGAAACAGTGTTGCGCCAAATCAATAAGCTACTCGACAGCGACTATCCGGGCATGGGCATCCGTATCGCACGGCTAGAAAATGGCCCGCCAGTCGGTTATCCGGTGCAATTCCGGATTTTGGGAGCGGAGCAGCAGACCTTATATCGCATCGCGCAACAAGTTGAAGACATCGTCAAGCAGCAGCCTCATACCAAGAACGTCAGCCTCGATTCAAATGCCAAGCTGCGCGTAATCGATATTCAGGTCGATCAAGAGCGCGCGCGCACGCACGGGCTCTCTTCTCAAACCATATCGCGCAACCTGCAATCCTTGCTGAGTGGTTTGAGTATCTCGACGATGCGTGAAGGAACCCATCGCATTGAGATCCTCGCGCGTGCCGATGTTGCCGATCGCAGCGACCCCGATACGCTCTCTCGCCTGAATTTACTTACTGCGGACGGTAAGTTCGTCCCCTTGGGCGCTATCGCCAAGATAAGCGCAGGGGAAGAGGACGGCATCATCTGGCGCATGAATCGTCTGCCTGTTATCACGGTGCGCGCTGATGTACCCGATGAATTTAGTGCTTCAGATGTGAGCCTTGCGATAGACAAACAACTCGCAGTGCTGCGCGCTAAGTTGCCGGAGGGATACCGCATAGAAGCCGGCGGCGTACTGGAAGGAGATGATCAAGCGACCGACTCTATCGTGGCTGTCTTGCCGCTGATGGGCATCATTATCGTAACGTTGTTGATGCTGCAACTGCAACGTTTTAGCTTGGTGATTCTGGCGCTGCTGACTGCCCCCTTGGGCATCATCGGGGTGACGGCTACGCTGCTGTTGTTCCATGTACCATTCGGCTTCGTCGCGATGCTGGGCATGATTTCCCTATGCGGCATGATTATGCGCAATTCGGTGATCCTGCTCGATCAGATCAGCCAAGACATCGCGGCGGGCATAGACCGTTACGATGCCATTGTCGAATCGACCGTGCGTCGCTTCCGGCCTATCATGTTGACTGCGGTCGCAGCGATACTGGCGATGATTCCACTCACCCGTAACGTGTTTTGGGGGCCGATGGCCCTCGTCATCATGGGCGGCTTGTTGGTCGCAACGTTTTTGACCCTGCTCTACTTACCGGCGTTATATGCCTGGTGGCACAAGGTAGAATCAGCGTGACTTATTAAACGCATAGGCCACGAAATGAAACCCGAAAAATAGGTGTTTTTTGTTCGTGTTCTTTTCTGGGCTGGCGTTTTTGTTTTTATTTTTTGATTCGAGGTTGTCTATGTCGGGAAATCTTTTCATCATCAGTGCACCTTCGGGTGCCGGCAAGACCAGTTTGGTCCACGCACTGCTCAACATTAATCCGCAGATCGATTTATCAGTTTCTTACACTTCGCGCGCACCGCGTGCCGGGGAAGTGGACGGCAAGGCCTACCATTTTGTCAGCCGTGATACCTTCATCGAGATGCAAAAGCGCGGTGAGTTCCTAGAGAGTGCGGAAGTCTACGGTAACTACTACGGCACCTCACAGACCTGGATTACGCAAGAGAATGCCAAAGGCCGCGACATACTGTTGGAAATTGACTGGCAGGGCGCCGAGCAGGTGCGCAAACTTTTCCCTCTAGCCATCAGCATCTTTATCTTGCCTCCCTCTCTTGCCGCGTTGCGCCAGCGCCTGACCGGTCGTGGCACCGACCATGCGGACATCATCGCGCGCCGTATGGCCGCTGCACGCATCGATGTCTCGCATGTATCTGAATTCGACTATGTTATTATCAACGACAATCTGAACGAGGCACTGCGCGAACTCAATGCTGTGGTGTTGAGCGCAAGACTCACTTGCACCAAGCAGCTGTCTCGTTACGAAAACCTTATCAATCAACTGCAAAGACCGGAGTAAACCATGGCACGTATCACTGTCGAAGAATGTCTGTCCCAAATCCCTAACCGTTTTGAACTCACTTTGGCTGCCGCGTATCGCGCACGCCAACTCGCGAATGGCGCGACACACCTAGTTGAAGAGAGTAAAGACAAGCCCACCGTTGTCGCGCTGCGCGAGATTAGTGAAGGTAAAGTGGGCAAAGAGATTCTCAATCGCGGTATGGCATAACCGACCGAGCGATGAATGGCGGACGCAGAATTACTCCTTGAAGAGGTCTCCACCTACCTGAAAGAACAGGATGTAGCGCACGTCCGCACCGCCATAGAATTCAGCCGAGTCGCGCATCAGGGCCAGATGCGTCACTCCGGCGATCCGTATGTAACCCACCCAATTGCGGTGGCACGCATCCTGACCCCCTTGCATTTGGATGTCCAAGCAATCATCGCTGCCCTGTTGCACGATGTGATTGAAGACACCCCTATTACTGCGACTGAAGTCGCGAAAAAATTCGGCGCACCCGTGGCAGAGTTAGTAGAGGGACTCAGTAAGCTAGACAAAATCCATTTTGAGACGCGCGAAGATGCGCAGGCCGAAAACTTTCGTAAGATGTTGCTGGCGATGGCTCGCGATGTGCGCGTCATCCTTATCAAGCTAGCCGACCGTTTGCACAACATGCGTACCCTAGGTGCAATGTCGCGCGAAAAATGCGAACGCATTGCCGGTGAAACCATGGAGATTTACGCCCCTATCGCCAACCGGCTGGGACTGAACGAAATCCACCACGAATTAGAGGATCTGAGCTTCAAATATCTGCATCCTAATCGTTATACCGTGTTGGCCAAGGCACTCAAGGTTGCGCGCGGCAACCGACGTGAGGTGGTCAACAAGATTCTCGATGCAGTTCGTCAACGCCTACAGGACTGGCATATCGAGGCGGATGTAAGCGGGCGCGAAAAGAACATCTACAGCATCTACAAAAAGATGCAGCTCAAACACCTAGCCTTCTCCGAGGTCTTGGATATTTATGGCTTCCGTGTTTTGGTGAACGATACCAATAGCTGTTATATCGCCATCGGTGCGCTGCACTCGCTATACAACCCCATCCCGGGCAAATTCAAAGACTATATCGCCATCCCCAAACTGAATGGTTACCAGTCTTTGCACACCACCCTGTTTGGCCCTTTTGGCACACCGATTGAAGTACAGATACGTACCCAAGAGATGCACAAAATTGCAGATGCGGGCGTGGCATCGCACTGGCTGTACAAGAGCGGTCACGAGTCCATCAATGATCTACATAAGAAAACCCATCAATGGTTGCAGGATCTGCTCGAAAGCTTGAGTCAAAGTAGCGACTCCGCAGAGTTTCTAGAGCATCTCAAAGTCGACTTATTCCCAGACGAGGTATATGTCTTCACGCCCAAGGGCAAGATATTGTCTCTACCTCGTGGCGCCACCGCCGTTGACTTCGCCTATACCGTGCACACCGATATCGGTAACCGCTGTGTCGCGGTCAAAGTCAATTTTGAGCTGGTACCGCTGCGCAGTGAATTGCGCAACGGCGACCGCGTGGAGATCATCACCGCTGCACACGCCAAACCCAATCCTGCCTGGCTAAACTATGTCACTACCAGCAAAGCACGCAGCCATATACGCCACTTCCTGAAGACGATGCAGTCGGGTGAGTCCGCTCAATTGGGTGAACGTCTGCTCAATCAAGCGTTCGCTTCGCTTAAAATTAATCCACAAGATATGGGCGAGAGTCATTGGCTGCGCTTATTGCGCGACACCGGGGTAAAGTCACGTCAGGACATGCTGGCTGACATAGGATTAGGACGCCGTCTGAACATGGTGGTGGCAAGACAATTGGCACTGATAGGTGAGACTCAAGGTGAGCCCGCACCCAGCTCGGTCATCACCATACAAGGCACTGAAGGTATGGCCGTACAGTTCGCCAAGTGCTGCCGCCCTATCCCTGGCGACCCTATCATAGGTCTCATCAAAAGCGGGCAAGGCTTGGTCGTACACACCCATGACTGCCCTACCTTGCGCAGAGGCAAGAGCGGCGAACAATGGCTAGATGTCGCTTGGGACAAAGATATACACCGTAATTTTGTGGTGGCGATCAAGTTGCTGGTAGCGAATCAGCGCGGCGTACTGGCCAAGGTCGCCGCAGCAATTGCTGATGCAGAGTCCAACATCGAGAATGTCAATTTCCATAATGAAGGGGAATACACCGCGCTGTATTTCACTTTGGAAGTGAGCCACCGCATCCACCTTGCTGAGGTGATGCGCAAGTTACGCAGAATTCCCGAAGTGGTACGCATCATCCGTGTAAAGAATGCCGCTTAAATCCTGAACTTGGCCAATAGCGCCAACATCGCTGCTGCCTTATCTAACGTTTCCTGATACTCTGCCTCACATAGTGAGTCAGCAACAATGCCACCGCCCGCCCAGCAGCGTATCTCCCCGTGCGAATAGACCAACGTGCGTATCACGATATTGCTATCCATGTTGCCATCAAAGCCTATATATCCTATCGCGCCGCAATACACCCCACGCCTATGCGGTTCCAGCTGCTCGATGATTTGCATGGCTCTATGTTTGGGTGCACCTGTTATGGAGCCGCCGGGGAAGCAATCGCGCAACACATCCAGCGCACTGCTATCCGAGGTTAACCGCCCCCTGACAGTACTGACCAGATGATGGACATTGGTATAGCTTTCCACTTCAAATAGCTTGGGTACGATAACCGAACCTGGCTCGCAACTTTTACCCAAATCATTACGCAGCAGATCGACAATCATTAGATTCTCTGCCCTATCTTTAGGATGCGACGCCAACTCTAGCGCGTAGCGACGGTCACTATCGACATCCGCTCCGCGTGGTCGCGTGCCCTTGATGGGTTTGGTTTCCACGCTACCCTGCTGCACACTTAGGAAGCGCTCCGGTGATGCACTCAATATCTGTACATCGGGGAAATCCAAGAATGCTGCGTAGGGCGCGGGACTTATCGTGCGCAGGTGCAGATACGCCACATAAGCATCGCCGCTGGCATTGGCACTAAAACGCTGGGCAAGATTAATCTGATAGCAATCACCCGCTTGCAGATAGGATTGCACCTGAGCATAAGCTTGTGCATAGCCGACCCGATCAAAGTTCGAGCGCACTTCACTGCTCACTTTGAAGGAAGTAGTCTCGACTACAACAGGGACAGACAACAGGCGAGCGATTACATCAAGTTGTGCTTTGGTCTCAGCAAAACGCAGATGGGAGACCAGACGGCAGCGTTGCTGTTGATGGTCAATTAGAAGAGCCCAGTCGTATATGCCAACCATCATCAAGGGCAACTGCTCTTCATCTGCTGCAAGCTCAGGCATCCCCTCTAGGCTGCGGGCAAGATCATAACTCCAGTATCCCAATGCTCCTCCCGCGAACGGCACATCCGTTATTGGCTTTACCGTGCCCCCCAATTCGGCACGCAGCATTTCAAACACCTGCGCGTTGCGTGTATCCACGATTAAAGTGTGATGGGGGGCGGCGCACAAGATGTCGTATCGGGACAAAGCGCAACTGTCCAGCCATACGGCCCAACCCAAGGTGCGCAGTGCGGTGTAGTAAGGTTCGACCTCTACAATATAGGGCAGATCGATAGAATAGAAACTCAAGGAAATTTCAGCCTCGTCGTTAATCGCGGATAATGAGCGCATCTAAACTCTTTTGGGGGAAACACATGACCACCATCGTCGCCGTCAAAAAGCACGGTATCGCTACAATCGCGGCGGATACGCTCACCACCTTTGGCAACACAAGGCTGCCCTCTCATCTGGATGCATCGCACGACAAGATACTGCATATCGGTGATAGCTACGTGGGTGTATGTGGCAGTGCCGCTCACCATTTGGTCTTGGCTAATCTACTGAACAAATCAGCTGATGTGCAGCTTAACAGCAAGGCGCAGATTTTTGAAACGTTTCGCAAACTTCACCCCATCCTCAAAGAAGAGTGCTATCTGAATCCCAAAGAAGATGAAGAAGACCCCTACGAGTCCAGTCAGATTACCGCATTGATAGCCAACGCTAATGGTATTTTCGGTGTGTACTCCATGCGCGAGGTTTTCGAGTACACGCAATATTGGGCGATAGGTTCAGGTCATGAGTTCGCGTTGGGCGCCATGAGTTACGCCTATGCTCAACTAGACAGTGCGGAGAGCATTGCCAACGTCGGTGTGGTTGCAGGTATCGATTTAGATAAAAACAGCTCAGCCCCTATCACTCGCTACAGCGTAGTGTTAGCAAAATAAAACTGGGGGAAATCCGCCCGAAACCAAGCATTTCTGACGAATCAAAAGAAGCCGCACAATAAAGAACGTGCAATTAAAAGGGCGCACGCACCGATAGTGCGCCAAATACTTATACCTGCGGGAGAGGCCCCTTTAGCTTGCGCAATCAGGGGCTGTCACCACAGTCCTGATTAGTTCGGCTTACCAATCCCTGGCGTAGGAAAAGGCCATGATGCTGCCGGACGAACAGGTGCAGGCGCAGAAGGAGCCGGAGCTGCCGGTTTGCTAACGACTAAAACGGGTGCGGCGGCCTTTACTGCTGGCTTGGCCGCTGGCTTCTTCGCTGCAACTGGCTTCTTGGCTACAACCGCCTTAGGTGCTGCTGGCTTCTTCGCGGCTACAGCCTTTTTAGCGACAGGCTTCTTCGCTGCAACGGCTTTTTTAGCTGCCGGTTTTTTCGCGGCTACAGCCTTTTTAGCGACGGGCTTCTTCGCTGCGACGGCTTTTTTAGCTGCCGGTTTCTTCGCGGCTACAGCCTTT
>Ga0172367_10000108_pt1 | contig 120285 bp, 124 predicted proteins | sample Lak10m_FD_114542 | JGI IMG/M metagenome (GOLD analysis project Ga0172367, IMG submission 114542) | Freshwater microbial communities from Kabuno Bay, South-Kivu, Congo - kab_022012_10m | ecosystem: Environmental > Aquatic > Freshwater > Lake | place: Democratic Republic of the Congo... | reverse complement strand
GGAGGGTTAGGGTGGGGGGGAGGTTGCCATGAAAGTACTCCGTTGCAGCTTCCCCCACCCCCTGCCCCCCTCCCGCAAGGGGAGGGGGAAACTTTCCGAAATAATAAATGTTCCATGGTACTACGTTATACTTTGGCCAGGATCTTCAGCAGGTGCGGCACCATCTGCTTTTTGCGCGACATGACGTTCTTCAGCTCATACAGGTGTGGCTCAAGCTGCGGATACTCCATGACGTGCGCGATACGGGTATGCCCCTCCACGAGAAAGAGCGTCGTTTCGGTGGTGATATCGGTTACCATCAACCCGGCGATAAACAGCCCGTCGCGCCGCTTGACTTCTGCCAGAGCAGCCAGCAGATCCTCCTTCATACGGTAAAATTCATCAAACCCGACCACTTCAACCTGCCCGACCCCGATCTGATGTGCAGCATGCGTAAAGAGCTTGAAATCGGCGCTTACGACCCGCTCGACAGAACCATAATTCTTTAGCGAGCTGCAGGCGGCAAAGATATCGCGGCCAAAATCTGCTGCGGCCTGGCCGGAGATCGTTTCCAGCCAGACGACCGTCTGCCGGTCAACTTCAGTTGTCGTGGGTGACTTGAGGATGACGGTGTCCGAGAGAATGCCCGCCAGCAGCAGCGCGGCAATCTGCCGATCCGGCTGGAGCCCGCATTCACGATAGCGCCCCGCCACCAGCGTACAGGTGCTGCCGACCGGCGCGGTGATAAAGGTGATCGGCAGTTGCGAGTGGCTGTTTCCCAGTTTGTGGTGGTCGATCACTTCATCAATTTCGAGCTGCTCCGCTCCCGGAACCGCCTGTCCCAGCTCATTGTGATCGACCAGAATCAGCCGATAGGGGAGCGCCGTCAGCAAGGATGATTTGGTGGCCACACCGGCCAACCGGCCATCCTCCTCCAGCGCCAGCACCGCCGGCTCGTTGGCCGACAGCAGTTTCTGCCGCAATCCCGCCAGAGATTCACCAACACCGATACTGGCAAATTTCGGCTCCAGCAGAGCAGCCACCGGCGTGGAGAGACGCGCCAGCCAGGCGGCGGTTGCGGTGTCGTGCGGTGTCAATAAAACCGTAACTTTTTTCTCTCGGGCCAGATCCAGCAGACCCTCTTCCAGATCATGCCCTCCGGTAATCACCAGCAGCCGCACTCCGCGTTCAATGGCCGCCTGCTGGATCGTACGACGGTTGCCGGTCATGATCAGCAGATCATCAACCGGGAAGCTGTCAATGCGACCCAGAAATGACTCCTCCAACATGGCGCCGATAAAAAGACTCAGCGTCATCAGGTCCGTGGAAGCGTCACCGCCGCAGAGATAGCTTCCCCCCAGCGTGCGGGCCAGACTGGGGAGGCTGGTGATGACCTGGCGCAGCTTTTCCTGGCTGGGAAGCAGATAACTCTCCGAGATGCGCCGCAGCGAAAGTATCCCGCTGGGACGTCCAACCGCATCGATCACCGGCAGCACCCGCACACCGCTGCTGTTGAACAGCTCCAACGCCTCGTACGCCGAGGAGTCGCGACTGACCGTTACCGAGCGGCGGCTGATGGTGTCGCGTACCTTGGGGTGGACATCCGCCAGAAAAAGCGGATCGGCAATCTGCAGACGATCCAGGATATAGCGCGTCTGCGGGTTGGGTGTGCCGGCCATGGCGGCTACAACATGCGTAAAGCCAAGCTGCTGCTTGAGTGCGGCGTAGCCTATAGCCGAAGCGATCGAATCGGTATCCGGGTTGCGATGTCCGATAACGTAGGTGGTTGTACTCATGAAACCTCCGGTATATGTGGGCTGATGGGAGTATCAGTGAACTGTATCAGAGACTTTTTTGCCATCCAGTGTTCGGACTTCGTATTCGGCAGCCTGCATGGCAACGCCAAAAACCTTGAGCAAGTTTCTGTTGATGGTCTCAAGCACAATGTTCAACTCGTCTATGGATTTCACGTCACCGCGAATAACCTTCTCCTTCAATCCGGAATCGCGCTCGACAAAATGCGCCCACTCGATAGTTCCATCCACTTTTTTCTTCACCAGAATTTTGTAGATGCCTACCTGCGGAATCTTTGCCGTCGCATATCCATCAAGGATCTCTTCACCTTTTTCAATATTCATTACCGCCATCTGCGAGAGGCTTTTTTCCATGGTTTGTCCTTTCGAGTTTTCGCATTCTGTGTCGATCTATGGATACTTTGCCCTCAAAACATCACGTAGCGGCAGTATACGAGGATAGGGCGATGTTCTGCCGACATTTGCAACTGGCTTGTTTCTCACATCAGATTCAAAACTTTCTATCTGAACAAGCAGAGTATCACCATTCCATTCTTGTGATTCGGATGCAAGGTTACCGGCCGTTTTGAACAAGGTATATATGTACTCTTCATCATCATGCCCAGCAAAAGTCCCCCAGGCAGCCACTCCCTGTCCTCTGTGACGTGTCCGATATATGATTATCCAGTCAGCTTTCTCTTCCCTGGCGGCAGGAAGTTTCAACCGGTTACAATTTGTCACCGGTTCACTACTTTTTCCCCAGGCTTCGAGACCTGCTTGATTGCGCAAGTCTCTCCCGAATTGCTTCGAACTCCGCCGTAAAGCCTTCCTTCACCGACCAGCGCCGCACCTCGGCAATGTCCACGGGATGGCCTTCGGCAACCAGTACCGCTTGTTCGAGGCTTTGCCGATCCTTCCAGTGAAAGTAGGCGGCCAAACGGTCCTTGACGCTATCGGTGGGCGATAGAAGCCGCAGCACGCCTGTCAGGTAGGTACGCGAGGCAATTTCACCGGGCGGCTCATCCCCGATGGCCAGAGGACCAGAGGGAAATTCGACGAAGTACTCAGTTTCCTGATGCTTGAAATACCGCTGTTCTTCCGTAAAGCCGATTTCTGCTAGCGCCTGCCGGATGCTCTGGCGTCCCGCCATGCCGGTGGCAATAAAATCCAGATCGAACGAGCTGTAGGCATTTTCCGAATAGATGCAGATGCAGGCGCCACCCACCAGCACGACATCGATTCCTTTTTGGTGAAGGTGGTCGGCGACATAAGCGGCGAGTTCGCCAATGGAAAACCCGGCAAGCGACGTCACAGCGGTTTCGCTCTGCGGCGAGGCCGCCGTCGAACCAGCAGGAGCCGGTCTTGCAACTCATGGTCGTAAAAGGTAAGTGACTTGTCCAGAAAAGCGCGCAATTCGGCAAGTAGCGGATAGCGGGGGTTGAACTGGTAGAGCCTGGTGCGGCCAATGGTTTTGCTGACAAGCACACCTCCGGCCTCCAGCTTGTCGAGTTGTTTCTGTACCGGAGCGAGCGAAGTGGCGTAAAAGGAGGCTATCTCCCGAGCATACCCTTCATCCCTGGCGGCAAGAAAGATGAGCGCCCGTTCGCAACTTAAGGAGCCGAATATTGATTCGAGCATGAGCTAAACCTTATCACAATATAGGTCATATGACTTTTATATTAGGTCATTAACGGATGATGGAGAAAATGTCAAGCATCGGATTTCATCTCTTGCTGGCGGCGGGGTCGATGTCGAAGTAATGGCGGCAGAGTCGTCGATAGAGTAGAAGAACTTGTTCGTAGCCGCAGAAATCAAGCAGACCATCGAGAGTCTGTTCGATCTGCCTGACATCGTGGCAGTGGGTGGCGATAATGGTTTCCACCACCGGTGTATAGTGCGCCATGGCGACTGCTTGCAGCCCCCGCATCTATTCGGCAATGGCACTCACGGACTCGACGAGCGTGTCGTAGTCGTTCATGTCATTTCGCGTGATGCAGTACTTCATCAACCTTTTCAGCCAGAAGAACTTTCAAAAGGGATTGGTAGGGAACGTCCTGTTTATTGGCGAGCATTTTAAGGCGATCAATCAACGAAACCGGAAGACGCAGAGAAATTGCCCTCGTTGATGGTTTCAGGTTGGGAAATACCGTTTCTTCGGCCTGCGAAAAGTCCAGAGAATCCGTTGCATCGTGGGTTGCCCAGAAATCCCGCTCATCATCCTCTGTTTTAAATTTTGGAACTTTTTTTAAGGCGGTCACGATATACCTCCAACTCTTTACTTTCACTGCGCCAGCCGCTTCAGCACCTGCTCCAGCTTGCGCAGCTCTTCACCGTAACCGGCCCAGTTGCCCTGACGCTGCAGGGTGGTGGCCTTCTCGTAGATACTCATGGCTTCTTTGGCCAGCGCCGTTGGCGTTGCTTTCGGATCGACCGCTCCCGCGCTGACAGTGGTAACGGCAGCGGTCGTCTTTTTACCGCCAAACAGCCGCTGCAGCGCCAGTTCCAGATTTTCCTCCATGACGACCTGATCACCGAATGCCACGATTACCCGCTTCAACTCCGGCAGACTCCCCTTGTCAGCAGAAGCCAGAAAGAGCGGCTGGACGTACAGCAGCGATTTCTCGACCGGAATCACCAGCATGCTGCCGCGAATAACTTCGGAGCCGCGCTGGTTCCAGAGTGTCAGCTGTTGCGAGATGAAGGAATCCTGGTTGATGCGGGCGTCGATCTGTTTCGGGCCGTAAATCAGCCGGTCACGCGGGAAGGTGTAGGCGCGGATCTTGCCGTAGTTATCGCCGTCGCAGCGGGCCGTCAGCCAGGCCGCCAGGTTGTCACGCTTGGACGGTGTAAACGGCAGCAGCAGGATGTACTCCTCTACCTTTTCACCCGGCAGTTTCATGATCGTATAGTATGGCTCCATCGGTTTTTCGCCCAGCGCCGGAATCTCCCACAGGTTCTCCTTGTTGTAGAAAACCTTGGGGTCGGTCATATGGTAGGCGGCAAATAGGGAGGCCTGCAACTGCAGGAACTGGTGCGGATAGCGGATATGCTGACGCAGGTCAGTCGGCATGGCCGCCAGCGGTTTGAAGAGCCCTGGAAACATGCGCTGATAAACCTTGATCAGCATGTCGTTCGGATCGCTGACGTAGAAATTGACCGAGCCGTTATAGGCGTCAACCGTAGCCTTGACCGAGTTGCGCATGTAGTTGATTCCACCCGCCAGGGGGCGTGAATAGGGGAGCCGATCCGAGTAGGTATAGGCATCAATGACCCACGACAGGCGTCCATCCGCGCCGACGACCATGTAGGGATCGCCGTCAAAGCGCAGGAAGGGGGCAATTGCCTTCACGCGCTGGTTGATATTACGGTTGTAGAGCACACGGCTCTCAGCGCTGATATCGGACGAAAGCAGGATTTTTTCGGTCTTGAAGCGGGCCACAAAGAGCGCCTTTTTGAAGATCGAATCGACCGGCACCCCGCCGCTGCCGGTATAGGTGGTATTGATATTGCCGGTTGCGGTCGGATAGCTGAACTCCGGCACGCGGGTCTTGACGACGACATACTCGTTGGAAAGTTCGCCGTAGTAGATCTCCGGCCGGGTAACCTTGATATCGGCCAGGCTGACGGCTGGGATATCCTTGACGAAAAATTCCGGCAGACCCTCCTTGCTGATCCGGCTGACCGGACCGAAGGTGATGCCGTTACCGTGGGTAAAGATCAGACGTTCATTGATCCAGTTTTTACTGGGCAGATCGGCGTAGGAGAGTTCACGCGGCGAGAGCATTACCTGGCTGTACTGGCCGTTGACCTTGTAGCGATCGTTATCAACATCGAAAAATTTGTAATAGGTCCTGATCTGCTGTAGCTGGCTGTAAGTCCGCAGCAGCGGGGCGTGGTCCCAGAGGCGGATATTCTTGATGGTGGCATCGTTATTGGCAATATCGGCTGACGTCAGTTTCTGATCGACGTCGAAAGGTACCGTCTCTATTTTTTCCAGATCGTAGCCGAGGCGGGTGAATTTGATGGTGTTCTCGATGTAGGGGGTCTCAAGCGCCAGCTCATTGGGAGCCACCTTGAATTTCTGCAGCAGGCCGGGATAGACCCGGATGCCGACGGCGTTGACGGCAATTACAGCAAAGAGCGGCAGCAGCGCCAGACGCCAGGCCCCTTTCCAGATGCCGAACGCCAGCAGCAGCCCGGCCACAGGTGTCAGAACCGTCAGGATCCGGTAGGTCAACAGCCGCGCGTGAACATCGGAATAACCGGCGCCGAAAAAACTGCCCGAGCCGGACAGCAGCAACCGGAAGCTGTCCAGATAAAATCCGGCGGCAATTGTCAGAGCAAAGAGCCCGGCCAAAAGCGCCAGATGATGCCGTACTTTGGCATCGAGAATGGCACCCCGCTCGGTCAGAGTGATGCCGCCGCGTACAAAATAGACCGCAGCGGCCAGCAGGGCTGTCGCCAGCAGCGTGAAGCGGAGATAGCCATGCAGCAGCTCCCAGAAGGGGAGGCTGAACAGGTAAAAACCGATATCGGCCCCCATGATCGGATCGGCCGTACCGACAGTCACGCGGTTGCTGAAGAGCAGCAGATCCTCCCAACGCAGCGCCCCCCAATTGCCGGCCAGGAGTGCCAGTCCGGCTGACGCCAGCAGTCCCAATGGTTTTATAAGCCGCAGCAGTTCATCGCGGTTGAAGCGCAACGTCGCTCCCCCCACAACGAAAACGCTGCTGTAGGGGAATGTCGCGCGGTTGGCGTACGCCAGATTGATCTGGATGATGGCAAACAGCAGCACACCGAACAACAGGCCGGCGACGGTTTTGGCATACAGCGTGGTCGTAAAAACCGTTGCAAAACCGGTTTCCACGAAAAAGAGCCAGTCGGTGTAGAAGCTTATCAGCGAAGTGGCAAAGGGTAGCACTATGGAAAAGCAGATCAGAATCAGAATAAGTTTGTTCTTAAACATGGGTACCTCCGGTTTGCTGTTACTATTTTTGCGGTGATATTTTCAAAAATCTCTGTATTCTCTGTGACTCTGTGGTAAAGACGTTTCTACAAGATCCAATAGACTCTGGCCGTTCACAGCGGTTCCTGATGATGAAGCTTGACGGGCGTCCCCCTGCGCAAGCGCAGGTTCAGCATTTCGACAAGTACCGAAAATGCCATGGCGAAATAGATGTATCCTTTGGGAATATGCATGTCAAGGGCGTCACCGATCAGAGAGACGCCGATCAGCAGCAGAAAACTGAGCGCCAGCATCTTGATGGTCGGATGACTTTCAACGAAAGCGCTGATTGCACCGGAGAAAAACATCATGAAGCCGACCGCGATCATGACCGCCGCTACCATGACGGCCAGCTGGTTGGCCATGCCCAGCGCCGTGATGATCGAGTCGAGTGAAAAGACAATGTCCAGCAGCAGGATCTGAATAATGACGGCATTAAACGTCGTTCCGGCACTACTGACGGTATGTTCCTGCTCCCCCTCCAGGCAGCCATGTATCTCCATGGTACTTTTCCAGAGCAGAAACAGTCCGCCTGAGAGCAGGATCAGGTCGCGTCCGGAGATCTGGTTACCCACTACCGTGAAGAGCGGTGCGGTCAGCCCCATCAGCCAGGTCAGCGACATCAGCAGCGCAATGCGGATGAACATCGCCAGGCCAAGGCCGACCAGGCGGGCTTTTTCGCGCTGATGAGCCGGAAGTTTACCGGCCTGAATGGAGATAAAGATGATGTTGTCGATTCCGAGCACAATTTCCAGAGCTGTCAGCGTTACCAGTGCCAGCCAAACCTGCGGATCCGAAAGCCATTCCATTGTTGAAACCCTCCTGAATTTCGTAATCTGATAATAAAAAAGACCTTTACCCACGGCGAAATACGCATTGGATAAAGGTCTTGCTTGCGATGGTTATCGTCCCAGCCCGAGCCGTGAGGCTGTGTTGACGGGCATGGGGTCAGCCATTTCTCCGGCTGATAGCTACTCCCCTTTATTGAAAAGCCACTCTAGTTGTGACTGCTGAACTCTGTCAAGAGCAATTTTACCTGATCTTGAACAGGTTCGATATAAGCGGCTCATACAACAACCTTGCAGAGTTACCGCTGTTTCATGTATCGTGCGCTCTAAATCTTCATGAAAAGGATTGTCCATGCTTGCAGCCGAACTGATCAAACAGCTGACCGACATCGTCGGCGCCGATAATATCACCACCAGCAAACAGGATATGATCTGCTACGGTTATGACGCCACGCAGATGGAATTTCTTCCGGTTGCCGTCGTACACCCGGCCAATGCCGAAGAGGTCTCCGCCGTGCTGAAACTGGCCAACAGCGAACGCTTCCCGGTCTTCCCGCGCGGAGCCGGCAGCGGTTTTACCGGCGGGGCGCTCCCCAAGGGGGGCGGTGTCGTACTGGTTACAACCCGCATGAACCGTATCCTGCGCATTGATACTGAAAATCTGGTTGCCGAAGTCGAACCGGGTGTCGTCACCGAGCAGTTTCAGCTGGCGGTCGAGAAACTGGGTTTTTTCTATCCTCCCGATCCGGCCTCGCTCAAGTTTTCAACCCTGGGGGGCAACGTGGCCGAGAATGCCGGCGGACCGCGCTGCGTCAAATACGGCGTCACACGCGACTTCGTTATGGGGCTGGAACTGGTACTACCGACCGGCGAGATTATCCGCACCGGCGGTGAAACCTACAAGGCGGTCGTCGGTTACGACATGACCCGCCTCTTGTGCGGCAGTGAAGGGACCTTGGGGGTCATCACCAAAATCATCTTCAAGATTCTCCCCTTTCCGGATGCCAAAAAAACCATGCTGACGATCTTCGATTCGATTGACGGGGCCGCCAAAGCTGTTTCGACGATTATCGGAGCCAAGATCATTCCGACCACGCTGGAATTTATGGATTATGCCACACTGCAATGCGTCGAGCGGCGTTTTAACCTGGGAATTCCGGCTGAAGGACGGGCGGTGCTCCTGATCGAGGTGGATGGCGACCGTGACCTGATCGAAAAACAGGCGGCACAGATCCATGAACTGATCAAACCGCTCGGCCTGGTGCAGTTCCGGGCAGCCAGGGATGCCGCCGAATCGGAAGAGCTCTGGCGGGTGCGTCGGCTCGTGTCGCCGTCTCTGCGCGACATCAACCCCACCAAATACAACGAAGATATCGTCGTGCCGCGCAGCAAGGTACCCGACATCATCCGCACCATCGAGAAGATCCAGGCCAGATACGATATTCCGATTGTCAACTTCGGCCACGCCGGCGACGGCAATATCCACGTCAACATCATGATCGACAAGGAGATCCCCGGCATGGAGGAAAAGGCGCACGATGCCATCCGGGACGTATTCCAGGCCGCGCTTGACCTGAATGGCACCATGTCGGGCGAACATGGAGTCGGCCTCTCCAAGGCACCCTACATCGAGCTGGAACTTTCACCGCAGCAGATCGGCGCCATGAAGGCCATCAAAGCTGCACTCGACCCGAACAACATCCTCAACCCCGGTAAAATGTTTCCCTGGAGGGAGCTCGAATGACACAGGATCCGAACAAGGAACGCCAGGAAGCCTCACTGATCGGTCGCATCCTCTCAATGGAAGCGTTTCTGCTGGTAATGGGCATCGCCTCGCTGGTCTACGGTATTATGAACGACATGGCGATGAACATCTTCTGGGGTATCGTCATCATCCCCGGCGTTTTCGTGCTGCACAAGGTTCGCAAGCGCGATTGGACCAAACATTGGCAGGAGATGGAGGCTGAGCACAAGGCACTTGAAGAGCAGCAGATCCGGCGCAGGGAAGCTGCCGAAAATGCCCGCAATGGTGATAACGATGTCCCGTGAGCATGGCACCATTATTCTGGCATCCGCTTCACCGCGACGCACGGAGCTGATGTCGCTGGCCGGTATCCCGTTCTCGGTCTGTCCGGCTGATATCTGTGAGGCGCCGCTGCCGGGAGAAGTCGCGATTGATCACGTTCTGCGGCTGTCGCGCGAAAAAGCGGACGCCGTTGCCGCCCTGACCCCGGGACGTTTTTTTATCGGAGCCGACACGATCGTGGTTCTGGAGGGTGCCATTCTCGGCAAGCCGGTCGATGCCGCCGATGCACTCCGGATGCTGACGTCACTCTCCGGTCGTGATCATGAGGTTATTACCGGCTTCACCGTGTTTGACAAGGTCAGCGGTATTCACATCAGCCGCAGCGTCACAACCGAGGTGACCTTCAAAGAGCTGACGGAGGATGAAATCAACGCCTATATCGCCAGCGGCTGCCCGATGGATAAAGCTGGTGCCTACGCCATCCAGGGGGGCGCCATTCATTTTGTGCGTGCCATCAACGGATCATACAGCAACGTCATCGGCCTGCCGATGACGGAGTTGTACGAAGTGCTGCAGACCATGCAGGCATTAGGGTAAATTGCGATGAGCATTTCAGATAACCTCGCCGAAATTCACCGACGCATCCGTACGGCAGCCGGGTCTGCCGGTCGCAATCCGGACGGGATCCGGCTGGTGGCGGTCTCAAAGACCCGTCCGGCAGCTGATATTTCGGAAGCTTGTGCTGCCGGACAGCTACTCTTCGGTGAAAACTACGTCCAGGAGTTCGCCGCCAAGACGGTCGAGGTTCAGGATCCGGTGGAATGGCACTTTATCGGCCATCTGCAGAGCAACAAGGTTAAATATATCGCCGGAAAAGTGGCGCTGATCCATTCGGTCGACCGGCTGGCGCTGGCCGAAGAGATTGACCGTCAATGGGGCAGACTGGGCAGTGTCTGCAACATTCTGGTACAGGTAAATATTTCCGGCGAAGCTTCCAAGTCGGGGACAACTGCGGCGGGTGCGTTGCATCTGATACGGGCATGCGCTCAATTGCCGAACGTACGCGTGCTGGGGTTGATGACCATGCCCCCCTTCTTTGACGACCCCGAGGCGGCCCGCCCCTGTTTTGCAGAACTGCGCTGCTTGTCGCAGGCGATTGCCGCCGAGCAGATTGCAGGCGTCGAGATGCGGGAGCTTTCAATGGGCATGTCGGGTGATTTTGAGGCGGCCATTCAGGAGGGTGCCACACTGGTGCGGGTTGGCACGGCGATTTTCGGGGCGCGCTGACCTTATAGTTCGGGTATGGTCTGCGGGGTCATCGAGAGATTTCATAAGCGTTTGAGTGTGACAGTTACGATTTTTATTAAGAGGATTTTGTGCTGATAGTTGTCAGCAGGCTATCTGGATTGTGGGGGCATATGGATGCCCCTATTTCCCCCGGAAAATCAGTCGCGAGCACATTGATTTCAAGGACAAGCTGTAATTTCATATTGCCGGAAATATCATGAGTGCCGTTGACGCGTAAACATAATGTTAATTGGGCATACTTATAAGTCCGTAAAATAATAATTTTAAAATACGACACCACCTGTCATGCGCCTGGCGGATACTGGTTACACATTCAGAAGAATTTGTGTCATCCAAGGAGGCAGGTCATGAAAAATTTCTCTTTGCTACTGATAATCGCAATGCTCGCAGGCTGTGGCAGCGGTAATTCCTGTGAAGGTGTTGATACGAGTCAGGCGCCTACCAGCATATCTTACTCCAGTTCAGGCACAATCTATTATTGGGGTGATTGCAGCCGAGTATACCCAAGTAAATAATCAAAAACACGCAATTTTAAGGTTACGATATGACAACCGGCAATCATGACACCCTCGTGTATCGACTTGCACAAATTCTGATCAAGCTGAACCAGGGGGAGAAGCTTGACCCTTTGGCACTTGCGGATGAATTCGGCGTTAATATGCGTACCGTCCAGCGTGATCTCAATGTGAGGTTCGCTTACCTACCCTTGCAGAAAACCGATGGTCGCTATCACCTCGAACCTGCATACCTCGGCAGGCTCAGTACCCGTGACATTGAGCGTTTCGCCGGTCTGGCAGGTGTGCGCGGCTTGTTTCCGTCTCTTTCGGACGACTTTTTGGGTGACATATTTGATAACCGTATTCAGTCGGCGCTTCTGGTCAAAGGGCATAATTATGAAGATCTGGCCGGTAAAGAGGAAATATTCCGCATGTTGGAGCGGGCGATTGTTGCTCGCAGCCATATCTCCTTCAATTACGCCAGGGATGATGGCGATAAATCATATACAGCCGTTGCACCGTTCAAGCTGATGAATCACAAGGGGATCTGGTATCTCGTTGCGCGGGATGGCGACAAGCTTAAGACCTTCTCTTTTGCCAGGATAGAGCGGGTAACCCTTCTCGATAGCCGCTTTGCCGGTGATCTGAAGGTGGATGCAATGTTGAAAGAGGAAGATGGCATCTGGCTGGGTGAGGAGAAGAGGGAAATTGTCCTCCAGATTACCCGTGAGATTGCCGGATACTTCAAGCGCCGTAAGCTCATTGCAAATCAGATTATCGAAAAGGAATTGGAAGATGGCGGTCTCATTGTATCTGCCAAGGTTGGTCACGAAAACCAGGTGCTGCCAATTGTGCGCTACTGGATTCCGCACATCCGTATCATCAGTCCGGAGGGATTGCAGAAGGAGTTGGAGAAGGATTTACGGAGGTATCTGGAGCGGGTTGGCTGTTAATAATCTTATGTGATTGAAAAGCGACATACTATGCGCTACATTGTGGCTACACACTGCAGGAGGTGAGTACCATGTCAGAAACCGTTATCCGCTCACGTATTGACAGCAGCATCAAGTTGGAAGCTCAGTTACTGCTTGAGCGCTTTGGCCTCACAATGAGTGAAGCAATTCGCCTTTTTCTCCATCAGGTAGTAATCGAAAAAGGGCTCCCCTTTCAGGTGAAATTACCAAAAGCTGAGGCCCTTGACCATGATCGTTGGTTCCGCACCCAGGTGCAGGCGGCACTGACTGAAGCTGACAAGCCGGAGACCGTATTTGTACCTCACACAACTGTTCGTGACCAGTGGGCGTCAAAACGGCAGGCATTGGTCAAACGGATTGGGAAGCCGGCAGTATGAAGCTGGAATGGCTCCCTCAGGCGCAGAATGATTTTGATGAAATCATAGACTACATTGCTGAAGACAACCCGTTCGCTGCTATAGAGCAGGGTGATGAGATTGAAAGTCAGGTGGCCGGACTGCTGGATAATCGTCATCAAGGGCGTCCGGGACGAGTTAAGGGGACACGGGAACCGGTGATTGTCCGTACCCCTTATATAGCTGCCTATCGCATCAAAAAAGAATCTATCCATATTCTACGGTTGTTACACAGCGCTCGACTCTGGCCTGAAAGATTCTAAGCAGCTCCATCAGAACAGAATTGTCTGAATGCAACTCCTGTCTCCGCTTTTGATTTCCGTTCTCTCCCGCCACAAAAAAACTCCCCAACTAAAATAATTTTAAAATACGACACCACCTGTCATCTGCATGCCGGATACTGGCATCACACAAGCGATTTTGTGATCTTCTGCCTTCGGGCTGGAAAGGGAGGATGGTGATGATGTTCAGGATTTTATTGGTGTTTATTATGGTCTCAGTTGCCGGTTGCGCAACCCCAAAACAGTGGAGCGCAATTGGTGGCAGTCGGGCAGATGGCACAGTGCGACTTGCGTTTGAATACGGCGCGTTTGAGAAGCCTCAATTTGAACCGGATCAAGGAGTTAAGCTGGCTTCCGAGCGATGTCGCGCATGGGGGTACACAGGTTCCGAAGCATTCGGCGGCGCTCATCAACAATGTACGGCACGAAATCAGTACGGATGTGTTGCATGGAGAGTGTTTGCCAATTTTCAGTGTACCGGGAGATGAATTGGCGGGTGGAGCGGAATATTTGCTAATAAAGAAATGGAGGATTTATATGAACAATTTTGAATCAGGGCTGAAATGCACCATGCTCGTGAGGTCTTTGCGGAACACCCCCCGGATGAACAATAGCAGAGACAAGATGATTCACCTGCCGTTTGTGGGATCATATTCTGATGATTGCAATCAGCTTCACCATATGTTATTTAGATGGAAAAAATATCAGTATGGTGACTTAAAATGTTGAATAAAAGGTCATTGCTGTCAACAATAGTCCGGTTTCTTGATGGCTCAGAAGTTATCGTTGTGACCGGCATGCGTCAAGTCGGCAAGACATCCATCATCCGATTAGCATTGGAGAGTCTGTCTGAGGAGTCGCAGTCGTTCTACCTTGATCTTGAGGATATAAACCTGCTTTCCATCTGCAATAAAGGTGTGGATGCGCTAATCGGATACCTCAAGCTGCTGGGCGCTGACTTTTCCCGTCGGGTTGTTGTTGCTATTGACGAAATCCAGTATCTCGAAAATCCTTCCAATCTGCTCAAACTGCTGCACGATCATCACCCGCACATCAAATTGTTGGTTTCAGGTTCGTCATCACTGGAGATCCGTTCCAAATTCAGCGACAGTCTTGCTGGCCGCAAGGTGCTATTTGAGCTTGATACCTTGAGTTTCAGGGAGTTTCTCCTTTTTCGCGACTCTAACGCCTTACGGGTAAAAGAGAATACCGGTTCCCTGGCGGATACCGTGGCAAAAGGCCCAAATGAGAATGCCGCGCTTGCTAACAGTATTCTTTCGCCTCATCTTGCAGATTATCTTGCCTGGGGAGGATTTCCCGGCGTTACGCTCTATGGGGATGCAGAACGGAAACAGGCGTTGCTGCGCGATATTCACACCTCATATATCAGAAAAGACATCAAGGACATCGCCAATATTGAAGATGTCATGGGATATAACCGCCTGCTCCAGTTACTTGCCGGACAGTGCGGCAATCTGGTTAATATCAATGAGCTTTCAGTTACGGTAGGCTTGAGCATCAACACGGTAAAAAAATACCTGTTTCTGCTGGAGCAGACCTACATTATGACCCAGCTGCGTCCGTGGCATTCAAATCAACGTAAAGAGCTGACCAAAATGCCGAGGGTCTATTTTAACGACATTGGCCTGCGTAACATTGCACGTGGTGCGATTCAACCGACGTATGTTCCTGATGGCGCACAAATTGAAAATTTTGTCTTCAGCGAATTGAAGAAACAGTTTATCCCAAACGAAACTCTCTTTTTCTGGCGAACCGCCGGAGGTGCGGAAGTTGATTTTGTCGTCATTCAGGATGGAATGCCGCTTCCGATTGAAGTAAAGGAAGGAGCTCTGAAACGACCGGCAGTCTCCCGTTCTCTGCGGAGTTTCATAAGCGCTTTTTCACCAGCAACAGCGGTAGTAGTGAATAGTTCTCTTTCCTGCAGCATAACGATTGACCGGACAATGGTTCATTTTGTGCCGCTGTTCGCTTTGTGATCAGTTCTACTTTACGCTTAAACAATTCCAGCCGTCTTGACTGAGAGCTATGGATCGGGAAATCTCTGGGGTCAGAAATCTCTGGGGTCAGGTTAGTGTTTCGGACATTCACATCCATTGGTTCGCATGGCATCAACCAGTTCTGATACCAGCCGCCGCGTACTAACATCACCTGTAATTCTCTGTGCAGCTTTACCTAGCGCCGATATTCATCTGCAGCAGCCACAATTCCGGCTCGAACCGGATTCAAATAAATATACCGTACGAGTTCAAGCAGATACGTGTCAGCATCTATAAGCAGCGCCTTATATCGGCCTTGAAAGAGATGCCCGGTACGTGATTGAGAATAGGCACGGGGTTTCGACTCCGCTCTTTTTTTGTCAAACGATGATGCGCTGCGGATGTCCCCGGAATATTCGCTTGACATTGATCGCCTCTCTTGCTTTTTGACCAATGCACACGTATATTCCCCGAAATCAAACATATTTGGCGGCGGTATGGTTAATAACAGAAATGATATCATTACGTTCTTGCAGACGCACAAAGGTGAGCTGGCGCAGCGCTTTGGTGTCGTGAGTGTTGGTCTCTTCGGCAGCTATGCCAGGGGAGAGGCGAGGGAAGATTCCGATATCGATATTGCCATAGAACTGAAGCCGGAAAAGAAGTCGTTAAGCAACTTTTTAGCTGTCAGGCGCTATCTTGAAGAGCAGTTCGGCAAGACGGTCGATCTGGGGATAGAGAGCACATTAAAACCGCTGGCGCGAGAGATTATTACCAAGGAAATTATCCATGCCTGAGCGTCCGCAGCTTCTCTACTGTCAGGACATTCTTGAGGCGGGAACGGCCATCCGGTCGTATGTTCAGGGTGTAACATGTGATGACTTTGTGCATGACCGAATGCGCTACTCAGCGGTGATCCGGGAGTTTGAAATTATCGGTGAGGCGGTGGGCAAACTATCTGCCGAACTGAAGGGTGGATATCCTGACATTCCGTGGCAGGACATCAAGGATTTTCGAAATCTGCTGGCGCACGAGTATTTTGGAGTTGATCTGGAGATTGTGTGGAATACAATTTTCAACGATCTTCCAAAATTGATCGATGCTGTGCAGAAGATGTGAAACAGAATTGCTTTTCTACCACGCCATGATGCCAATAGAGCGTGGGCTTGATTTTGCTGCATAATATCGGCGTCGCAGATAATCATGATAATTCTCGCTTCTGTGCCTTGTCCCGAAGAGTTCTGGCAAAGGTAATGCTGTCGACCAGCCACCTCAAATAAAATTTCCCACACAAAAATAAGTAAAAATACGACACCACCTGTCTTCTGCATGACGGATACTGGCATCACACAAGTGAATTTGTGATCTTCTGTCTTCGGACTGGAAAGGAGGATAGTGATGTTCAGGATTTTATTGGTGTTTATTGCGGTCTCAGTTGCCGGTTGCGCAACCCCAAAACAGTGGAGCGCAATTGGTGGCAGTCGGGCAGATGGCACAGTGCGACTTGCGTTTGAATACGGCGCGTTTGAGAAGCCTCAATTTGAACCGGGTCAAGGAGTTAAACTGGCTACCGAGCGATGCCGAGCATGGGGGTACACAGGTTCCGAGGCATTCGGCGGCGCGCATCAACCATGCACGGCACGAAATCAGTACGGATGCGTTGCATGGAGAGTGTTTGCCGATTTTCAGTGTACCGGGAGATGAATTGGCGGGTGGAGCGGAATACTTAAAACAGAGAAATGGGGGATTTATATGAACATCATAATTGTCTTAATCGTTTTAGCTGCTCTTGGTCTGCTTGGGGTTGTTACCACGTCAATTGTGCAGTGCTGGTTGGCGCTGTAGGATTAACCTCCGACAATGAGTACTCTTTATCGCCTTTCTGTGTGCGAGGTTTACGAGCCATGACGGCAGTTTATCATTAAATGTCCGAAAGTCAAGCCTGACCCCAGAGGATTCATTAAATGTCCGAAAGTCAAGCCTGACCCCAGAGGATTCAGAGGCTTTCCTGGCTTCAGGGTCATCTTACTGGCCGCGCCTTCCCGGAAAATCCAGTGGCATATTGCGGCGTTCATCGCCTGTGTACAGTTGCGGGACAGCGAGGGAGTTTCACCCTCTTCCCTTGTACCCGTGCCCGCTAAGGCACGTCACCAAAACCGTGTGGTGAAACAATTGTACTGAGGCTTGTTGCAGAGATCGTGGAGGGAAATCAGAGAGAAATTTATACTGTCCTCAATTGATTGCGCCGCCTGTTTTTCGCATGTTTGTCACAGGAAGACCATCCGTTATTCCTGATACCAAACTATTGTATGAAAGAATCAAAATTGTACATTGCATCTGATTTTAAGAAATGCTAAACACTGTACTGCCGTTGCTTTTACTCCGCTCCAATTACAAATGGGGGGTCTTTTGAGCACACCTGCTTCAGGCACAAGCATTCAACTGGCCACATTTCTTCTCAACGGAGAAGAATACGGCGTTGATGTCATGCGGGTTAGAGAAATAACCAATATGACGGAAATAACCAAGACAGCAAATTCCCCTCCTTACGTCAAGGGTATCATCAACCTTCGTGGTTCCATTATACCCATCATATCCCTTCGTAACTGCTTTGGATTTCCCGACAATGACGATAACAGCATGTGTTGCATTGCCGTTATGGACCTGAAGAGTGAACTTACCGGATTTATCATCGATGAAATTTCAGACGTCATCCGCGTCAACAAAAGCGACATCCTCCCCCCCCCCATAAATACAGCCGCGCAGCCATGGATCGAAGGGATTCTTGATATCAATAAGAAACTGGTAGTCTACTTAAATCTTGAACATCTTGTATAAAAGGGGGTTGTCAATGGAGACAAGCCGGCAAAGGCTAGCCTTACAGGACGCCATGGTATTTCTGGGCGCTATTGCATCAGGTACGGAGCAGGCTATTGGCGAATCGGCCAACAGTATATCCTATCTGGCCGGGGTAAATCTTGGCAAAAAAATGTCCGCCGGAGTGCCTCAGACGAGCGACATTCTACAGGCCCTTGATTCAACCAGAACGGTTTTGGCAAAGAACGATTACCTCTGGCTGTTTGAAGCGTTCAAAACCCACGATCAGGAAACAGTCGTCCAGGAAGATGATGAGGGGACTCATGTCATGCTTGTCTTTCGGGACTGCATGATTCGCCAGTCACTATTCCGTTTTGGTCATGCCCAGAAAGGTTCCCTCTGTAACATGATGTACGGTTTTTTTGCCGGTGCTCTGCAAAACATCATGGGGCAGGAGTCGTCGCTGGAAATCGTCCACGCCGGTGAGAACGCCTGTTATAAAAAGCTGACAATCAGGAGGGCGTCATGAGTGAAGTCTCCATCAACACCGAGTGGCTCAGCGACTGCTCCGGTTGCCATATAGCAATTGTCGATCTGCACGAAAAAATCCTTAATGTTCTTCAGGCGGTGAAAATTCAGCGCTGCCCGGTTCTTACTGATATCAAAGATTATCCGCATGCGACGGTCGGTTTGGTTTCCGGGGCCATCCGTAATGAGCATGACCGCCTCGCAGCCATCGAGATGCGCAAATCATGCGATATTGTTATCGCCTGGGGATCTTGTGCTGTATTTGGCGGCCCGGCAGGGGCAGGCAATATCCACACCCCGGCTGAAATTGGTCGAGCGGTCTATCTTGAGAACAAAACGACCACCTCTTCCAATCCCCCCGGCAGTCAGGTTTCACCACTTGAATCCGTTGTCTCCACACTTGACTCAGTAATCGATGTTGATCTCTACCTGCCGGGATGTCCCCCCCACCCGGCCTTTGTCTTTGAAGCCCTTTCTTCACTGGTTGAAGGCCGTCAACCGGAGGTTAACAGGCGCTCAGTCTGCGCGAAATGCACACGGAGTATGGAAAAAACAGATATCAGCGAACTGCGTAGCAATACGGAAGGATTCCCGAATGCCGAGCAATGCTTTTTAAGTCAGGGGTACACCTGCATGGGGTCGGTAACCATTGACCGCTGTCTTGCGCCGTGTCCTGCCAACGGAATCCCCTGTACGGGGTGCGCCGGGGCAACGATGCAGATTCTGACGGAGCCGAACAGGGATATCAGGACGGAAATTGCCGATCGAATGTCGCGATTGACCAAAATTGAACATAATAAAATAGTGGCTTCACTGGAACGGACCTCCAAGTCCCATTATTCATATACTATGGCGACAAGAATGATCGGCAGCAAGCCGACGTTTCATATCCGGAAATGGATAGAAGATGAAAATGAAGATTATGAAGCGGGGAGGACATCGGCATGAACAAGACCATTAAAATAGATCCGGTCACCAGGATAGAGGGGCATGCCAAGGTATTCATAAATCTGGATGACAATGGTAATCTCGAAAACGCCGGGCTTGTCGTCAACGAACTGCGCGGATTTGAAAAGATCCTCATCGGCATGGAAGCTGACCGTATGCCGCATATTACCGCCCGTATCTGCGGAGTCTGTCCGACGGCTCATCATATTGCCGCCTCCAATGCCCTTGACCATGCCGCCGGTGTTAAAGCCCCGCCTGCCGCCATGTTGTTGCGTGAACTGATGTATATGGGGCATATCATCCACTCGCACAGTCTTTCCATCTTTGTGTTGCAGGGGCCTGATCTGGTAATGGGGCTTGATGCCGATCCGGCCACCAGAAATGTTGTCGGCATCGTCCAGGCGAACCCGGAGCTTGCCAAAATCGCTCTGCGTCTTCGTACCATAGGGCAAAAGATCAACGAGATGGTGGGTGGCCGGGGGACTCATCCGGTTACTTCCGTTGCCGGAGGTATTACCTTTGTCCTGGACCAGGAGAAGAAGAATATAATCCAGGAATGGATTACGGAAGCCCGCTCAATGCTTCCTGCTGTCGTTCCTGCCGTCAAGGGCCTGCTGCTCAATGCTCTGGATAAACATCCGGCTATACTCAACGACTGGATAGCACCGTCATGGGGCCTGGGAACGGTAATGAATGACCGGGTTTCCCTGATAGAAGGGCAATTGCGGGCGATTGACGAAACCGGCGCGACAATGATCGAATTCGGAGTCGAAGATTACGACAAATATCTGGTGGAATCTGTCGTTGACTGGTCATACATGAAGAAAGTGCACTTTAATCTCGATGGTATGCATGAATACCGTGTCGGTCCCATGGCGAGGATGAATGCCATGAGGAGCTTTGGCACTGAACTGGCTGATGCCGAATATGCCGAATTTGCCAAACTCGGCGGTAGTCCCTGTCACCTGACCGTATTCCAGACTTACGCCAAGCTGGTCGAGACTATCTGGGCGATCGAGCGTGCTGATGAAATCGTCAATGATGCGGCAATTTGGGGGGAAACCCGCATACCGGTGATGTTCAAGGGGGGGAGAGGTGTCGGTCATGTTGAAGCCCCGCGAGGAACGCTGATCCATGACTACGAGATAGACGAAAACGGAATTATCCGTGCAGCCAATCTCATTGTGGCTACCCAGCAGAATTATGCCATCATAAACCGATCCATTGAGCAGGCGGCGCAATCACACGTCATTGGTAAAACCGACGATACTGCACTGTTGAATGCCGTAGAATTCAGTATTCGCTGCTACGACCCGTGCCTCTCCTGCGCGACTCACGCAGTCGGCAGGATGCCCATGGAAATAACCATCAGCAGAGGCGGCGCAACCGCCAAGACCATCCGGAGGTAAGCGCAATGTCACTTGAAATAACCGTTCACGAGCAGTCGTGCCGCGGCTGCGAATTATGTATCGACATCTGTCCTACCAAGGTGTTCGAACTTGATACGGAAAAACGCCTCTGTGTCGTCAAGCATGCTGATGACTGTATCGCATGCCTTTCCTGTTCCTATATCTGTCCGTCCAATGCTATTACGCATACTGACTATCATGCGGTAAAAAACTTTTACCGTGATGCCGAATTCTGCCAAAGGATGGGTAAGTTCCTATGAACACATCAGACTCTCAATATATCATCGATCTTACGCAGGAAGATTACCAGAAGGCTACGGTTGAAGTTGCCTTTCTGCTGGATGCCTTTGCCAGTACGATTGACAATATCATGGGCGGTAATACGGCGCCGGTCGGCAGAATAGCCGGGCGTGATACCGCAAGCAAGCTCCCGGTCCACCTGACCGATCCGACACTGGATGGAATTATCAAACTTTTGGCTGAACAGATGCGTGCCGGATTTGATTTTACCCTCGACGGTACCGATCTGCTGTTCAAGTCATGCATCATCAGGGATATGTGCGCGGTGCGCAAGATTGAAACCGGAGGATCACTCTGCCGTCTGTTCCACTCGTATTTTGATGGCATCATCAACGGGTTGCTCTGTCGCCCTGTCAAATCAACCATTGATTCTGTTGGTGACCAGTGTCGACTTCAGACCGCAGTGCAGTAATCATCTGCATCGGTAACGAGCTGGTTGCCGATGACGCGGTCGGTTTTGAAGTCTATAACAGGCTTTCGGGATGCGGGGCGCGACTGGAATATTGCAGTGTCGGCGGTATTGACCTGTTGCCGATGCTTGAAGGCGAAACCGACCTGATTGTTGTTGATGCCGTGCAGCTCGGTGTCGTACCGGGAACAGTCCACGTAATTCCGTGGGAATCACTGCCGTATGAAAGCAGTGCGATATCATCACACGGTCTTGGTCTGCGTGAGACAATTGAAATCGGTACCACTCTGTATCCGGGCACGATGCCGGAGAGGATTACCCTGGTGGGCATTGAGGGGCGCTGTTTCAACCGCACCAAAGAATTTATGACCGTAGAGGTTCAGGACGCTATAGATACGGCAGTTACTATCATTGAAGAACTGATACAAAACTTAGCGACTGTAAGCAGCCAGCTGGAAAATTGCTGATTGTTGCAAGGGGGCACTAATGAGCGCGTCTGTGTATGAGGTTATCAAACAGTTATCCGAATCGATGATTGCAGGGGAGTTGGATTCAAGAGGTGATGTTGCGGTATTGAAAGGGGAAGATGCCGAAACAATCAAGCTGATCAATAAGATGATCGACTCGCTGGTCTCGCCCATGCGCCTCGCAGGAAATGCTCTTGATGAGATCGCTCACGGCAAGCTCCCCCCGTTTGTAATAGATGATTACCAGGGTGAATTCAACAAGATCAAACAAAATATTAACACTCTGCTTGCGATCCTCTACGGCATGCATGGGGAGACGGAACACCTGATAAATAGTGTCAGTCAGGGTAAATTGAAAACTCGCGGCAATGATTGGGATTATGAGGGGATTTGGAAAGATTTGATCGGAGGCATGAACTCTACGCTGGACGCTGTTATTGCTCCTATAAACGAGGCCGGAGCTGTGTTGGACAAACTGGCACACTATGACCTGAAAGCGCGTATGAACGGCAAATATCGTGGTGATCACGCCGCAATCAGAAAAGCAATGAATACGACTGCCGGGTCGCTGCACGAAGCGATCTCCCAGGTATCCGAGACAGTTGGGCTTGTATCTGAGGTCGGCAGGCAGATTACCCGCGTCAGTTCGGTCGTCACGAAAGGGGCAGAAGAGCAGAGTGTTCAGTTGAACGAAACCTCCATGAGTCTTGCGACCCTATCGGAGAGTGCCTCCCACAGTGCTCAAAGCACCGCTGCTGCGCATGCAGAAGCAAAAAATGCAACAGACTCAATTCTGAAAGCAAAAGAATCCATGAACCGTATGGTTATCTCCATTGGGGACATTAGTGGCGCAGCCGAAAAAACAACTTTCATTGCAAATGAAATTGACGGTATCGCCAAGGAAACCGGGACACTGGCCGGCAGCGCAGTGGAGAAAGCGGTGAGAATGCGCATTTCCGCTGGAGGGTTTGGAGTCGTTGCCCAGGAAATCCGCAAATTGTCGCGACAATGCACTGAAACGGCTCATGCCATGAAGGCATTTGAAAAGAAAATGGGTGAAGAACAACAGGCGGAGTTTGGTGAACTTATTGCCAATCTGATGACTGTTGCCCGGTTCTCAAACCTTCTCGGCGTTAATGCCGCCATTGAAGCTGCTCATGTTGAGGGGGCGGGCAACGAATTCAAGGACATGACGGATGAAATTCACAGCCTGGCGGTCAGGTCCGCTGATGCCGCCAACAAGACCAGTGATCTGACCAGAGCGTCGGCATCTCTTTCTAAAAACGGAGTACAGCTTTCAGAAGAGATTAATACGCAGCTTGAAGGCGCCGTAAAGGGAGCACATGCGCTCAGTTCGTTTGCAGACGATATATCTGCAAGTATTCATGAGCAGACTACCGGTCTTGAACAAATCAGTAAAACGGCTGCGCAGATAAGTGAAGTAACAGACAAGAATGCCGAGGGAGCTGCTGAGTCACTCGGTGCTGCGAAAAATCTGGAAAACCAGGTCGGAAAACTAACCAGGATGGTGAATCGATTCAGTTTCTGAGTGCTTTACGATTACAGGTTTTATCAATAATGCGGCGGCACTTCCTGATCAGCGTCGCGTGATACGGACGGCGACATGGAGAGCATCTGTTCCTTCAGTGCAGCAAAATCACGTTGCAATCGCTCCAGACCAAGCTCCTGACGACAGACAATGTCATTCAGCTCCACAATAGTCATCTCCTGCTGCATGTAGCGTATTTGCAATTCGTTAATCCGCTCTTCCATACGTACTATGACCTCTCCAAACTTCATTAAAATGGATCCTTGATACTTTGATGTATTATGGATATAATTACGCTTATTTAGATTCGAATAACAACTGCGTAACACACTCCTGTTTATTTTGGAAGGTCTCAGTGAAGATAAAAACCAAGCTCATTCTCAATATGGTAATCGGTGCCGTCGCAATCTGGTCGATCGTTATTACCAGTGTATTCGGTCTAACCTTCATTAAGAACAAACTCTCCTATCTGACCCAGAAAAGTACCCCGTACCAGATTCGAACAATCGAATTCCAGAAAGAACTACAGGGTGCGATTACTGATCTGATCAAGGTTAATGCCGCCCGCACACCGGAAGAGTATGCGCGGTTTAAAACCGAGGCCGACAAATCGCTCGGCACGGTAAAGGGTGCCCAGCAGGCGCTGGAGGAGATGAGCAGCAGTAAAGTCGGTGCTGCAGATGAGCTGGCTCAGACCGCAGAGGAACTGTGTGCCGCCGCACTTGAACGAATAACAACCGACAAGGATGCCGCAGATTCCAACAGCAGAATTGCCCTGAAAATGAAGGAGTCATTGACCCGGCTGAAGGAACTGGATAAACGGATCCGCATCCTCCAGATCGGGCGTTCCAACTCCTTTGCTGCGGCAATGAAAGATACCGGCAGTTTTTCATCCCGCCTCCGGAGCGTAGAAGAGCTGCGTAATCTGGTTAAAGATATTCAGTTGATCTTTGTTTCCGTCCAGAATGCCCAGAAGAACACCGCAGTTCTGATCGCCAAAGGAAAGATTAACTCGGTGCTTGGGCGCGTAGCCAAAAATGACTACCACAATGAGAACGAAGCTATTGAAAAAGACACCAGAGTTGTCTCCGATAAACTGACTGAGTACTTAAAACTCCAGACAGCAGCACTTTCAGCAAAAGATGAAGAATCAAAAACAAAGGCCTTTGAAGCCGGTAAAGATCTTTCCGAGAAGCTGAATGCTCTCTACCTGACTCTTGATCAGGAAACCACTCTGGCGGGAGAAAAAGTCGGCATTGAAACTCAGAAGCAGGGGAGCATCTACGGGCAATCCAATGCAGCAAATTCTATTCTGCTCGACAACTCGGAGCTGGTTGCGCTCGGCTTGATGATAGAGGGGCAGACAAATCGTTTGTTTACACTGGAATCGACCGCTGAGATCGATAAGCTTGATACGGAAATCCGCATTCTCTTCACCAGAATGGCCGAGCGCGCCGCCGCAGTTGAAAAGGCATTGACCAAGCTCAACGCAAAAGAGGAGCTAAAAAATCTCAGGGGTGCATCAACAGCTTTAGCGGGGGTCCGCACAGACCTGTATGCAGCAAACGGTATTATTACCGCCCTCAAAAAGCACCTGACCGCCACCGATCAAGCGGCAAAGGCGGGCGATAAACTGCGGGCGGTAGTACTCAAACAGGCAGAAAAAGGTAAGGAGAGTGTCAGCTCTGCAAAAGGTGATCAGGAAAAAGCGATCGGCTCTGTTAATAGAATGGTTAAGAGCAGCATCATTCTACTGATTGCAATCGGCTCTTTCGCCGCAATCGTCGGCACTTTTTTCGGTGTATGGAGCTTTCGTTCGGTCATTCATCCGCTCACGTCTCTTGTGGAGGTGGCAGAGAGTGTTGCCGAGGGCAATCTCCGCATCCGCGATATTAAAAAGAGCAATGATGAATTTGGTCAGGTACAAGGCGCCATGGTGAAGATGGTGCACAATCTGCGTGATATGGTGAGACGTATCAGCGACACCACTTCAACCGTTGCCAGCAGCTCTGAAGAGTTAGCCTCCACTGCCAATGAACTGGAACGGAACTCCCAGACTCAAACCGACGGCATTGAAACAACGGTAACCGCCATGACCGAAATGGTTCAGACCATCCAGGATGTCTCCAGTAACGCCATCAACACTTCCGATTCCGCCGGCCGTATGAAACAGATTGCGCTGGAAGGACAGAAAGCTCTCGATGTCACATCCAGGGAGATGTATGCTTTTGCTGACATTGTGCGCCAGTCGGCAGAAAAAACCGAGGCACTCGGGACTAAATCGGAAGCGATCAACGAAATTGTCGAGATGATCAAAGACATTGCCGACCAGACCAACCTTCTGGCGCTTAACGCCTCCATCGAGGCGGCCCGCGCCGGTGAAATGGGGCGCGGCTTTGCCGTTGTCGCCGACAGCGTACGCCAGTTGGCCCATCGCACTATCGAGTCATCAAGCGAGATCAGCCGTACCGTTAAGGATATGCATGAGGAGGTGGATTCGTCGGTCAGCATTATGAACAGGCAGCGCACGGCAATTGAAGGTATCATCGGGCATATAGATGGGACACTTACGTCAATGGGTGACATCGTAGAGCATGTCGAGCAGGTGTTCAGTATGGTACAGACCATCGCAACCGCGACCGAAGAACAATCCGCCACCGCTGAGGATGTCAATCGTACCATGGTCGGCATCAATGACGTAACCCGCCAGTTGACCGTGTCGGTTGTCGAGATCAAAGGTACATCTGAGAGCTTTGCCAAACTTGCAAAAGATCTACAGCAGATGGTCGGCTGGTTCAGGTTATAAGAAACATCACACTACAGGAGGAAACATCGATGAAAAGAGCAATCACAGCAGTTGGAATCATGGCAGCACTCGCGGCAGGAGCATCAATGGCACTCGCCGCAGAAAGCATCACCCTGATCGGAGGTTCAACATCAATTTCCACCGTGATTAATCCGGTCAAAGCCGCTTTTGAGAAGAAAACCGGCATCACTCTCAACGCCACTGCCGTCGGCTCAAAGATCGCGTTGCAGAAACTTGATGCGGGTGATGCTGAAGTGGCCACTGCGGGGCACACGTTTGAAGAGTTGGTCGGCAACATCAAGAAAGACAAAATTGCTCTCAAAAACTCGATAGAAAGCCTGAATGTCATCAAGTTGGCAGAACCGGCCAATTATGCGGTGATTGTCAACTCCGCCAACCCGGTGACAAAGCTGTCCAAAGAGCAGCTGGAAGGGATTTTTACCGGCAAGGTAACCAACTGGAAAGATGTCGGCGGCAAGGACTCGGCAATTCTCTGTGTCGTCAGCAACCTGAGCCCGGGAAGCAACGAGGTCTTTGCTAAAACATTCCTCGGCGGCAAAAAAATCGCCATTGACACCCTGGATGCCTCCAACGCCGCTGACCTGCGCCAGAACATCACCTCCAACCCCGACTCGATCGGTTTTCTCCCTTCAGCCATGATTGACGCATCGGTTAAAGCGGTTGAAACCCAGCCGATGAAATCAAGCCCGATTATCATGCTGACGATCGGCAAACCATCTGCCAAAGTTCAAAAGCTGGCTGATTTCATTCTCGGCGAAGGCAAAGCATTTATCAAATAGAGAGCGATGTGCGGATAATCCAGTTATATTCATAGCAGCATTGTGCCAAGGCCGGGGAAACCCGGCCTTTTTTTGATGCCTGTTCATTCCGGTAATTAACTCCATCTGTATTCCCCTCAACAAAACCATATAATAATCCGAGAAAATGCCATTACGAACAATCAAAGCTGGCAGCCTGCGCCTGAAACTGTAACCAGAGGTAAACAGGGATATTGAACGCCGCCGAAATACATGCTATTTTTATATCTAGCCAGTCTAGCTTTAAAAAAGGGAGCTGTATGAAAGCACATAAATCGGTACGCCTGTACCACGACAAGGAGTGGCAGCTTCAGGAGGCCAAGAACCGCCTTAGCCAGGTGATAGATTCTGCGATTCATGAGGGGGCGCAGACCATAACATTACGAGGCAAACCTGCAGCGGTTGTTGTCTCATTTGAGGAATACCGGAAACTGACATTGCCAAAGATCGGTTTGTCCGCGTTTTTTGAGCAATCTCCCCTGCACGGCGTTGATCTGGTTGTTAGTCGCAGTACAGATCCGCCTCGCGAGGTAGAGTTGTGAAATTTCTTCTCGATACCTGTCTGATTTCCGAATTACTCAAAAAAGCGCCCAATCCCGAGGTAATCCGCTGGCTTGATGTACAGGATGAACAGCGCCTTTTCCTGAGTATCCTTACCATCGGGGAATTGCAGAAGGGAATCAGCAAACTACCTGTCAGTGCCAGAAGAGAGGAACTTCAGGCGTGGGTTGAACATGACCTTGACCTGCGGTTTACTGGTCGGATGATTGATATTGACAGGGAAGTTATGCTGATCTGGGGAAGGATGCAGGGAGTGTCTGAACAAAAAGGAGTGAGTCTTCCGGTGATGGACTCTCTGATTGCAGCGACAGCAGTAGCGCATGGGCTGGTTGTGGTTACCCGCAACGTGAAGGATCTGGAGCGCTGCCAGGCAAGAGTTTTTAATCCATGGGGATGAATACACTTGGCGATTTTCAGGGTGAGCTGACCTTACAGTTCAGGCACCGCCTGCGGGATCATCGAGAGGTCGGGACGGTCCATCTCTTCCAGATACTTCAGTACAAAACGCTGCGCCGCTTCTACGGCAGCCGGAATATTCCACGTTTTCAGATTCCGTTCCTCAACCTGATTGCTGACACCGCGAATTTCAAGGCAATCGACCCCGTAGCGCAGACAGACCTGGGCCACCGCTGCCCCCTCCATATTTTCGACGAGCGCATTCCAGCGCCGTGAGATCGCCACCCCCTGTAGCGTTGTGCCGCTACAGGTAGAAACGGTCGCAAAACGACCGCGTGTCAACGATACACCATAGTTGTCGGCCAGCTGCATCGCCTTTTCCGCTGCACGGCGCGAAAGCGGCACCGTGTTGTAACAGTGCCGTCCGGCATGATCAACGGCCGGCAAGCGCATGTAGCTCAGATCCTGCCAGCCGTCCTGTATGATAACACCTTCATCCACCAGCAGCTCTTCACTGGCTACCACCAGATTACCGATTTCCAGGCCGCTGCCGGGATACGCTCCGGCGCAACCGGTATTGATCACCAGCTGTGGGCGATAACGTTCGAGCATGGCAGCTGTTGCAGCGGCAGCATTGATCTTGCCGACTCCGGCTGCACAGACAACCAGTCCCAGGTTGCTGAGCGTCCCTTCGATATAGTCAAAACCACCACCCGATATTCGGCCGGAATGCCCCAAAGAATGTTCCAGCAGCTCAATTTCCGGCGGCACCGCAGCTATAACAAGTATCGGTTTCATAGGATTTCCTCTGTTTTATTGTGCTGAGAGGCGGCGCTGCTGTAAGGCGTGCAGATCGTCCAGCGTATCGACATCATACCACTCCGGCAGCAGGAAAACTTTTTTACTGGCCTGCTGTGCCGCAGTCAGACTCTGTTCAAAAACCAGGGGCGTACTCCAACTGATGTCTGAAAACAGTGAAGGAATCATTTTCCTGAGGCCGAGCAGATAATAGCCTCCGTCATGGCAGGGACCGAAAACGGTATCGGCCGAACCGTCGGCAAGCCTGATAAAGGCCTCATCCAAACAGGCGAGTGGCAGATCAGGCGAGTCACTGCCAATGATACAGCAGGCTTCGCAGCCGCTGGCAAACATTTCCTCAAAGGCGGCCTGCATGCGCTGCCCCAGATCACCCGTCTGCTGTCGGCGGGAGCTACAGCGGTACCGTTCGGCCAGGCGTGGCAGACATTCTTCATCACACGCCCAGAAGACAACTGTTTCGACCCCGATTAACCGGCGACTGATACTCAAGACATCCTGTAGCATGGCGTCGTAGAGGCTGGCGGCAGCTTCAATGCCGATGCTGGCGGCCAGACGCGTCTTGACCAGACCCGGGAGCGGTTCACGGGCAAAAATGAGAAGTGCTTTCTTCATGATCATGTCTGTACAGGATTGAGTACTGGTGGTACGTGGTGATCCCAAGGGGATTCGAACCCCTGTTACCGGCGTGAGAGGCCAGTGTCCTAACCACTAGACGATGGGATCAATGGGAATTGGCAGTGACGCAGAGACCAAACGTAGTCCGATTAATCGTGAGTGTCTTTTTACTACACCTGTCCTGCGTAGTCAATTGATATATCAGGAGAACCGGAAATGGTCGCAAGAACATTGAAACGTCACCGATCAGGCTTTCAGGAGCGACGATCCAGCTCCACCGAAGCATAGGCGGAATGGTTATGGATCGACTCAAAGTTTTCCGCATCAACTGAAAACCAGATAATTTTCTCCTGCGCTGCCAATCGTGAATACGCCTCTCGAACCATATCCTCGACAAAACGCGGGTTCTCGTAGGCCTGCTCGGTAACGAACTTTTCATCTTCACGCTTGAGCAGTGAATACAGCGGACTGGAACCGCACTGCTCGATCAGCTCAATCAGATCCTCTATCCAGACAAAATCACGGTAGCGTACCCGTACTGTCATGATACTGCGCTGATTGTGAGCACCGAAACGTGACAGCTCACGACTGCAGGGGCAGAGCGAGGTCAGCGGCACGCGGATACCAAGCACGAAATCGAGAGAATCGGTCAATGAGGCGCTGAATTCGCAACTGTATTCCATCAGGCTCTTGGCGCCGGAAACCGGGGCGGCTTTGTCGATAAAGTAGGGAAACTGAATCTCCAGGTGAGCGCTGGCCGAACCGAGTCGCGACTTCATCTCCTCCAGAATCGCTTCCAGTTTGTCCAGGGCGATCTGCTCGCGATACTTGTTGAGGATCTCCACAAAGCGGCTCATGTGGGTCCCCTTGAACTGGTGCGGCAGATCGACGTACATGTTGATGCGCGCCACGGTATGCTGTAGGGTGCGGTTTTTGTCCATCACTACAATCGGGTAGCTGATGTCCTTGACCCCCACCTTGGAGATCGGGATGCGGCGGGTATCGGGACGCTTCTGCATGTCCGGCATGGGTGCTGAACTGCTCTCTGCTGCTGTTTTTTTCATGAGTGCTGATCCTGTGGCAGCGGTGACCGGTCAGTGAGCGGAGTCGAATCGCCGGGTTCCAATTGAATTTCCAGTATCGTGCCGATTTCCTTCCAGATACCGTCGCGCCCCTCTTTGGAGAGTGCCGAAAACGGCAGCAACATCCCTTTGTCACGCTTGATGGCAGTAGCGATGATCCCTTTCTGTTTGGCCTGTTCATTCTTTGAGAGCTTGTCGCACTTGGTCACTACCAGAATCGGTGGTATATTGTACAGTTCAAGCCAGCGCAGCATCTGTAGGTCGCCATCGGACGGCTCGCGGCGGATATCGAGGATCAGCACGACCGCTTTCAGGCTCTCGCGCGAAGCCAGGTAGGCCTCGATCATCGGCCCCCACTGTTTGCGCAGTGCGGGGGGGGCCTTGGCATACCCGTAACCGGGCAGATCGACCAGCGTCAACAGACTGTTAATATCGAAAAAATTGATCAGTTGGGTCCGTCCGGGAGTTGAGCTGGTGCGAACCAGTCCCTTGCGACCGGCCAGCACATTGATCAATGACGATTTGCCGACGTTGGAGCGCCCCACAAAAGCCACTTCCGGCAGGCCCGGAGGCGGATAGTCTTTCGGTTTTGCAGCACTTTTTATGAAATCAGCCTGAAACACATTCATGAAAGTCACTCCTTGGAGGGCGCATTATAGTGGTCTGGAGCGCTATGATTCAAGTGCTTAATGTCATCAGCGCATTTTCGCTCATCTGAGTGTCATTTCGCCGGTGGTTTTTAGGATGGGAGTATGCTATACGGTAAAACGTTGTTACTCAAAGGAGGTATTTAACATGGAAAGCGTGAATGCTAAAGACCGGCATGGTCACACCCCGCTGATCAGTGCATCCAAAGAGGGACTGAAGGATTTTGTTCAGGATCTGCTGCATCGCGGTGCCGATGTGACCGCCTGCAGCAGCAAAGGCAAGACGGCTCTGCACTATGCTGCGGCCAACGGCCATTCGCTCATAGCCAAGCTGCTGCTTGAAAAGGGAGCCGATGTCGATGCCCGCGATAACGAAGGACACACGGCTCTGATGCTGGCAGCCATCTATGGCTGTAATCAGACGGTTCAGGCGTTGCTGGATGGCAACGCCAGCCCCTTTATCAAAACCCCGGGGGGGAGCACCGCCAGCCAGTATGCAGAAAACAACCAGCATCCCCTTGCCGCCGCATTGCTTAAAAAAGCCGAGTGCGCCAGGCACGACGTCGCCTGATAGAAATTGACACCGAGAAAGTTGCCACGTTGGGCGTCTTTTTCGGTGTCATAGCTACCGCGCCAGCGGATCTGAAGCGGTTCAATAAAACAGCAGCCAGGCATCCAGAAAGAAGAAGAGCCAGCCAATATTACAGATCAGGGCGATGTACCAGAGGTAGTGCCGCTTGGTCAGACTGGCGATTGATGAAAGCATCAGAGCGATCTGCAGAAAGATCAGCGCATAGGCAAAATCTCCCCCCATTTCCTGGGCTTTCAGCTTAACTTTGGCAATCCCCTCCGCTTTATCCTTGATTTCCTTTTTTTCTCCGTCATAGCGCTTGATCTCATCGCTGTATTTTTTCATCGTTTTCTGGTATTCGGCGGCCACCTCTGGAGGCAAACCTTTTTGAGCCTGATACTGTAACTCCAGCACTTTCAGATTGACTTCAAAGGTATGCCCCTTGATACTCTTGGCCTGGTAGAAAGCCCACTGATCACTCTCCTGACCCTGCGACATGATGGCACGCGAAGAATATTTCCCCATATAGAGAGTCGTCAGGGCTGCCAGAACCGCCATAATTGCGGTTGAAAGCGCCAGCCACCCCTGCCATTTTTCTTTCAGATCAACCATTCGTAGCTCCTCTTATTTTACTGGTGCCGAAAACTACCCTGTTTTGGACGATCACTTGATCACATAAAAAGCGGCATGGCAGACGGTTGGATATAACCAGCCTCTTCGGCTCTGTGTAAGAGACAAGATATGGCCCGCACCCCCTCATCCCCCAGATCAGTCGAAAAATCATTGACATACAGCCCAATGTGGGCGGCACAGACTTCAGCACTCATCTCCTGAGAGTGCTGACCTATATAGTGAGCCGCCTCACCTGGATGCGTGCGGGCATAGTCAACGCCCGACCGTAAGGCCTGTTCAATCGCTGCAATGGTTTCCACACCCAGAGAGCGTCGCGCCACAATCCCGCCCAGCGGAATCGGCAGTCCGGTTTCCGCTTCCCACCACTCTCCCAGATCAAGCAGTTTGTGAAGACCAAAACCCTGATACGTGAAACGTGATTCGTGGATGATCAGCCCGGCATCAACATCGCCGCACAACACGGCATCCATAATCTCATTGAACGGCAGGACGATAAAGTTTTCGAGTGTCGGGGCGAACAGTCGTAACAACAGATTGGCGGTCGTATAGCGACCCGGCACGGCAATTGTCCTGCCGCGCAGGTCGGCCGGATCGATGTTGTCAGCCGCTACCAGCAGCGGTCCGCAGCCGCGCCCCAGGGCGCTTCCGGAACGGAGCAATGCGTAATCATTACGGATATGCCCCAGGGCGTGGTACGAGACCTTGCTGACATCCAGCTGACCGGCAAGCGCCAGCTGATTGAGGGTCTCGACATCCTCCAATCGCTCCCGGTAGGCAAGGCCGCCCGTATCGACCAGACCATGCACCAGCGGATAAAATATGAAGGTATCGTTGGGGCAGGGTGAAAAACCGAGGGTAAGTTCTTTCATCATGGCATCTCCACAGATCGTCTGATGGTCGGCAGTTTATCGCTCCAGAATAAATGTAACCGGCCCGTCATTGACCAGCGACACCTGCATATCGGCCTGAAATATGCCGGTCTCAACCGGCAGACCGCTGCGCTTGGCGACGGTAACAAAATAGTCGTACAGACGCTTTCCTTCGTCTGCCGAAGCCGCTGTATCGAAAGAAGGGCGCTTTCCCTTTACACAGTTACCTGCCAGAGTAAACTGGGAGATAAGCAGCAGGCTGCCGCCGACATCTTGTAGTGCAAGGTTCATTTTGCCGTCAACATCGGAGAAAATGCGCAGCCCGCAGATCTTGTCAACCAGCCAGTCGGCCTGCGCTTCTGCGTCCCCTTTCTCTACTCCAAGCAGGACAACAATTCCTGGGCCGATCTGACCGACAATTTGATCTGCAACTGCAACCGAGGCAGAGGTAACACGCTGAATGACGGCTTTCACGGATTATTCCCTGTTATGCTTTCTTGACGAACCCGGATTTGAGCTGCATCGCACCGATTCCGTCGATCTTGCAGTCGATGTCGTGATCGCCCGATACGAGGCGGATAATTTTGATCTTGACCCCGGTTTTGACCACTGCTGACGAACCCTTGATCTTCAGATCCTTGATAACCGTGATCGAATCACCGGCCTTCAGTTCATTGCCGAAAGCATCCCGGACAACCATCTCCTCGCTAACCGCCTCCTCAGCTTCTTTCGGCCACTCGAAGGCGCACTCCGGACAGACGAACATCACTCCGTCTTCGTAGGTAAATTCTGAACTACAGGTCGGACATTTTGGTAACTGGCTCATGTAAAGTCCCTTTTCAGCTTATTTTGTGCACCTTCGACACGCATCATTCTTCCAGACTCTGGATTAGTATGACTGCGGCCTTGATCAATACGATTTGAACGTGAAAAAGTCAATACATCGCGAACTTTTTCTTGTGTAAATAGATAAATCCGAATATCGTCACCTGCTATCAAAATGCTCGTAAGCATTACATCTTATGAGGTTTGAATACCATGCAAGTATGCCCGATGTGCAACCGCTGGGAAACCGATGCCGATCTGAGAATCTGCGAACTGAAACACTCCTATGTTACCCTCATGAGGGATCAGTTCTTTCCCGGTTATACGCTACTGTCTACGAAGATACATTGCAGCGAGCTTTTTCAGCTCGACCGGGAGGTTCGCAGCGAACTCATGGAAGAGGTCAGCTGTGTAGCCAAGGTGCTGTACGATATTTTTCAACCGGCAAAAATCAATTATGAATTGCTGGGAAATATGGTGCCACATATCCACTGGCATCTGGTGCCGCGCTTTGCAACCGATCCACTCTGGCCCCGTCCAATTTGGGCTGAGCCGCATGTCGACGTGCTGTTGACTCCCGCAGAATACCTGCAACGAAGAGAAATTATCCGGAGCGCCCTGCTATGATTCTTCCTTTTCAAGAAACCCTTTCTAATGGCCTGCGAGTCGTCTGTGTCGAGATGCCGCATCTGCACGCCGCCGAACTGGCGATATATCTGAAAGTAGGGGGGCGCCACGATCCTCCGGGACGGGAAGGGCTCTCGCATTTTCTGGAACATATCCTGTTTCGCGGGACGGCCGACTTCGCTTCATCACTGGCCATCGAGAACGCCTTCGAGGCGATCGGCGGTGCACCGAACGCCGCGACTGATACCGATTCCACCTGTTACTATTCCCGCATTCATCCCGACCATATCGCAGAAGGCATGCAGATCTTCGCTTCCATGCTGCAGCGCCCGCTGCTGACCGGCATAGAGATAGAAAAACGGATCATCACCGAAGAAGCCCGTGAAGACCTGAACGAACAGGGTACCGAGGTAAATCCAGATACGATCACCAGTCGCCTGCTCTGGCCGGGTCACCCGCTTGGCAGACCGACGATCGGTACGCTGGAGAGCATCGCAGCGATTGAGCATCACGACCTGTTTGAGCACCTGCAGCGCTATTATATCCCTTCCAACGCCGTGCTGGTTGTTTCCGGGCCGGTAGAGCGATCTTCTGTAATCGCCGCTGCTCTGGCCAGTTTTATCGGCTGGCAGGATCGGACGCTGCCACCTGTGCACCTGGCAACCATCAAGACCACTCGTCCGACGATCACCTGCGTGCAGGATTCTGACAGCCAGATGAATCTGCAGTTGGCTTTTCTCGGCCTTGCACGGGGAGACAGCCGATTTATGGCGCTCCGCTTCCTGCGCCGTATTCTGGCAGGGGGCGGCAGTTCAAGGCTGCACCTGCGTCTGAGGGAAGAGCTGGGCATCATCTACTCGGTGGAAGGCTCTGTAGCGGCCTACGATGAAACCGGCTGTCTGGCTTTTGATCTGTCGACCGCCGCCGCTACGCTGCTTCAGGCGGTTGAAACGACACTGGCAGAGATCCTGAGTATCACCCGCACGCCGGTTCCGGTTGGCGAACTTGAGCGCATACGCACTTCCTACATCTTTGATCTTGAGTACAGCCGTGATTCTACCTATGAGATGGGTGGCCGCTATGGATGGGGGGAACTGATGGGGGTTGTCCGGAGTATCGATCAGGATCGTGAGGAGGCCGGCAACATCAGCTCTGCTGATATTCAGTCCGTAGCCCGCACTGTCTTTGCTCCCGAAAATCTGAGGCTGGTGGCTGTTGGGCCCTGGAAGCGCGGCATGAAAAAACAGCTGCGAACTTTGGTGGACAACTTTGTGGCACAGTTTTAAGCGCTATTTCAGTAGCGTTTTTCAAGCACCTGAATTTTGACGCGGCCAATAATGGTGATAATCGGCGCCAGATCCTCCGGCAGGTGCCCCTCCAGGAGTTTCAGATGGGTGGGATCGGCAGGAAACTGATTGTAGGTGGGATCAACGGCTACCCAGCGCCCAGCTAAGAAGCTCTCTGCCCAACTGTGGTACAAAAACCCTTTTCCTTCCTGATACACAAGCCCCGAAACAAAACGGGTCGGAATACCGGCGGCCCGCGCCAGCGCCGAGTAGAGGCGCGCATGCGTCTGGCAATTACCCCGCTTTGATACATAACTGGCGGCGGCACCGCCTCCGTCATCAACGCTGTCACTCAGCCACTCAGCCGTCCACGCCGCTATTTTTTTCACCAGCTCTTCCGGTCCTTTGGTATCTGTGGCCAGCAAGCGGACCTGAGTCATAATGAGCGCATTGTTTGATTCGATCTTGTCGGCCGGCTGCAGATACGCCGTGACCGGCTCAGCAGCAGCTGGGACGCCGTCCGGCTCAACCAGGGTACCGGTCTTGAAGATTATTTTTCCAGCACTCAGTTTCTGTGCGAGTTGCCCCCCTCCCTGCAACAGCGGCAGGTCATCATTCCAACCGCTGATCTCCAGAGACAGACCGGTCAGCTTTGCGATGTTTTTAATTGGTGGCTCAGCCCGAACAAGACTGAAATCATAGATAAGATCCTTCTTGGAAAGGGCATGCTCACCGACAAAAACGGCCAACTCCTTCGTCTTTTCGGCTTTGGTGATGACAAGGCCGTTACGTACAGATTCGTACAGTGTGGAGCCCTGATTGTCTACCCAGATATCATTGCTGACAAACGGATAGAGGTTGTTACTCAGCTTGATGGCCTCCACCCCATCCGGGGTTTTCTCCCTCCCCACGACGGAGATCTTGACCTCTTTAACTTTCAGCTCTTCCGGATCAAATGTCAGGATTTTATAGGATTTTCCCGTCGTCGAGTCATGCAGCAGCGGGTAGAGGTTAAGAGCCGGCCCGGGATAGACTTCACCTTTATAGCGTACCAGCTTGTCGGACGATTTTCCCTTATCCTCATGTTTAATGCGGATGTTGCCGCCGGCGACTGTACCGGTCGTACGTGATGTTGAGCCGTTGATGGTCTGTTCAACGTCAAAAGAGCGCAGCACCAGATTTTTTGTAACCTGATAGGTCTCACGAGTGGAAGCCTCTTTTGAGAATCCCATCACACGCAGATAGATACTCCCGTCACCATCCATGCGATAGCCATCGGCACCTTCACTGATCCGTTGTCGGTAGAAACCGACCCGTTCGTTGTCAAGATAGATACCAAACCAGTTTTCCGAGAGTGGCGGACGTTCGATCTGTGCAGGCGTTGCTGCGAGGGGCGTAGAAACGTTACAAAGCAGGAGGATTACAGCGATGAGGCATGAGATGTATGAAGTCAAACAAGCTCCTTTATGTCAAGGCCACCGGAAGTGCACTATTCCTGGGATTCAACCCGATTACGGCCATTGGCCTTGGCCCGATAGAGGGCGTCATCCGCCTGTTTGATAAATCCGTCAACAGATAGTGACTGTTCCTGCGAAAAACAGGCGACTCCCAGGCTGGCGGTTAGGTGAAGCTCGGCCAGAGCACCGTGAAAAATGTTCCCCTGCACAGCCTGCCGAATCCGTTCGGCGACGAACAGAGCCTCGTTAAGGGAGGAGTCGGGGAGGATCGCTACGAATTCTTCGCCGCCATACCGTGCGGCACAATCGTAGCTGCGCAGCTCCTTCTGTAGTTGGGCCGCCACTTTTTGCAGCACGACATCACCTTGCAGATGACCGTAGGTATCGTTAACCTGCTTGAAATGATCAATATCAAGCATGATAAGAGCCAGGTTACCGGTCTTGCGTATGCACCTCTGGACCTCTTTTTCAAGGGCTTCCATCATATAGCGCCGGTTGAAAAGTCCGGTCAGGTGATCAGTGTTGGAAAGCTCCAGCAACAGCTCGTTGGTGCGCTTCAGTTCGTCCTGCAGTTTTTTAATCTTGAGGTGTACCTTGACGCGGGCAACGAGTTCGCCGGGATCGAACGGTTTCGTGACATAGTCACTGGCTCCCTGCTCAAGTCCCTTGATCTTCAGCTCGCGGTCGTTCATGCCGGTCAGGATGATGACCGGTACATCCTGAAGCTCGGGACGTGATTTAAGCATTCCCAGAAACTTGAAACCATCAATACGCGGCATCTCCAGATCACAGAGGATAATATCAACCGGAGCGGAGAGGAGTCGCTTAAAACCCTCCAGACCGTCCTCCGCCTCGTAAAAACGGGAAAACAGCTCATATGATTCAAGAATTTTTACGATTCTGTCCCGAACATTTTCCGAATCATCTATGATCAATACGCTATTGGACATGGAGGCGAATGTATCCCAAATTCCTTTAAAACTCAATTAGTAAAACGCTAACTTCTGCAGGAATCAGGATATAGTTACAGCATAGTTTCTTTAGCCAGCCGTTTCATTTCGGTAATGGCAGCCCGATAGTCCGTTGTGCCGTATACGGCACTGCCGGCTACGAAAACGTCGGCACCGGCGTGCGCAATGCGGGCAATATTGGAAGGCTTGACGCCGCCATCCACCTCCAGTTCGGTCTCACAGCCGCGCTTATCAAGCATGGCCCGCAAAGCATGGATCTTGGGAAGACAGGCTTCGATAAAATTCTGGCCGCCGAAACCGGGGTTAACCGTCATCAGGAGCACCAGATCCAGTTCCTCCAGAATATAATCCAGCACGTTCAGCGGCGTAGCGGGGTTGAGCGAAACTCCGGCTCGCTTCCCCAGAGATTTAATCAGCTGAACCGTGCGGTGCAGGTGATTCGTCGCCTCGGCGTGAACGACAATTATGTCGGCACCGGCTGCAACGAAATCAGGTATATACAGGTCGGGGTTATCGATCATCAGATGAACATCCAGTGGCAAAGTGGTCACCTTGCGGACCGCGTCAACCACCAGCGGACCGATGGTAATGTTGGGGACAAAATGACCATCCATGACATCAATGTGGATATAATCGGCGCCGCCGACTTCGACAGCTCGGATTTCATCACCCAGACATGAAAAATCAGCCGAAAGAATTGAAGGTGCAATTTTTTTCATTCAGAACTCCTGTTGACAATCAACCACAGAGTCACGGAGAACACGGAGAAAATACAGAGGTTTTCTATGAATACATGTAATCAGCACATCGCCTCAGTTAATAAAAGTACTGATACCAAAGCGCGGTATTCACCCCATTTACATTATTTTCTCGGTGCCCTCTGTGACTCAGTGGTGAGGTTTTATATTTATAACCGCTTAATTCGTGCAGCGAAGAAGCCGTCCATACTGTGGCGATGCGGCCAGGTTCGCAACATGCCGTAAAAGGTGAAAAGCTCTGACCACTGCGGAAAGAGTTCGTTCAGGTTTTCTAGCACGAATCCGGAGTTCTGAGAAAGAAATTCCTCGATGACCTCTTCGTTTTCCGCTTCCGAGGTGGAACAGGTGGAATACAGCAGCACTCCTCCCGGTTTCAGTTTTTGCGCGGCGTTCTTCAGCAGAGTTTTCTGAACGGCGGCCAGACGGGTTATGTCGCCGGAGAAGAGGCGCCACTTGGCCTCCGGATTACGGCGGATGACCCCCAGGCCGGAGCAGGGGGCGTCCAGCAGGATCCGATCAAAGGAGCCGGCCGGAAATGTATCCGGCTGATGGAGGTCGGCAACTGCCGTTGACAGGCAGCTGATACCGAGTCGGCGCATGGTTTCCTGAACACGGGTCAACTTGGAACGGGATATATCCGTGGCGATCAACTCACCGCGATCATCCATCTGTTGCGCCAGGCATCCGCTCTTGCCACCCGGGGCTGCGCAGGCGTCCCAGATCCTCTGTCCCGCTTCAGCTCCCAGCAGCATCCCGGCCACCTGTGACGCTTCATCCTGTACGGCAAAAAGTCCGCTTTCAAAACCGGGCAGCGTGGTAATGGAATGACGCCCGGTTACAATGATACCAGCCGACGAAAAGCGGCAGGCGGTCGTAGAGATGCTCTGTTTTTCAAATTCCTGCCAGACGTAGTCGCGACTGGAGCGGAGCGTATTAACCCGCAGTGTCAGTGAAGGCTGCTGCGAAGATGCCTCTGCCAGCTGCTCGGCTTCGATACCGCCAAGCTGGTCAAGCCACTGTTCGGCAAGCCACTCCGGCTGGGAACAGCGGGCTGCGATTGCTGCAGCAGGAGCGATTTTCATATCAGGGAAACTGATGGTATCTCGGCGACGCAGGTAATTTCTCAGGACAGCGTTGATCAACCCGCTGGTACCGGGCGTGATCAGCTTTGCCAGATTGACGGATTCGTTAACGGCGGCGGATTCAGGAATTCGGTCGAGGCAGGTCAGCTGATAGAGTCCGATCCGCAGGATAATGAGCGCCTGCGGATCAAGTGCGATCATCGGCTTATCAAGCAGCTGCTGGAGGATATGATCAAGTGTACCCTGTCGTCGCAACACTCCGAATACCAGCTCAGCATAAAGTCCGCGATCCGGACCGCTCAAGGAGCCGTTGGAAAGCTCACTGTCGATCAATCGATCGGCAAAGCCCCCCTCTTTTCTGATACGCAGCAGGGTTTCACAGGCTGCCTGACGGGGATTTGAGGAATTACTGCCCTGAGGTACAGGTGCGGCGCGTCTAATAATCATGAGTCCTCGAGATATCTTCCAGGCGATGCACTCGTTCCGGAATCGGGGGGTGCGTGGAGAAGAGCGACATCAGGCCGCCGCCGGTAAGAGGATTGACGATAAACATATGGGCTGTGGCGGCATTGGCGTCCATCGGGATCTGCCGACTCCCCATTTCAAGTTTCTGCAATGCGCGGGCCAGAGAAAGGGGATTGCCGCTGATCTGGGCTCCGGCGGCATCGGCACCGAACTCGCGTGAACGCGAAATGGCCATCTGAACCAGCATGGCCGCGATCGGCGCCAGAATAGCCATAAAGAGTGTCCCGAACAGACCGCTGCCCCCTTCATTGTCATCACTCCTTCCGCCACCGAACATGGCACCCCACTGTGCCATATGCGCCAGATACGTAATAGCACCCGCAAAAGTGGCCGCCAGCGTCGAGACCAGAATATCCCGATTCCTGACGTGCCCCAGCTCGTGCGCCATGACACCGGCCAGCTCCTCATCATTCAAAAGCCTCATGATTCCGGTAGTGGCGGCCACAGCGGCATGCTCCGGGTTACGACCGGTAGCAAAGGCGTTGGGACTGTCGTCCTGAATAATATAAACCTTCGGCATCGGCAACCCGGCCCGAGTGGCCAGACGGCGCACAATACCATAAAAACGGGGATCATTGTGCTCTTCTATCGGTTGGGCACCATACATGCTCAACACGATTTTGTCGGAGAACCAGTAGGAGAAAAAATTCATCCCCCCCGCCAGCAGGAAGGCCATAGCCATCCCACCTCTGCCGCCGATAGCACCTCCGACCAGTACCAGCAGCACGGTTAATAGGGCCATCAAACATGTTGTTTTTAGTGTATTCATCGCAAACCTCATAAACGTAAAAGAGAATATCCGGTCCGACCGGCTTATCGTCATGATAAGCATCGCCGCAGAAAAGTGCAAGGTTTGCCGTTTCCAGTGCCGGCGTGAGCGGTTCAATGCTTGCCTATCGCTTCCGCATCGTGCTAACGTCCCGCCCATCAAATTCACCCCCGACCGGCAGCAGCGTCAAGAGAGGAGTCAGCGCGTGGCAAAACAGTATGTCTGTGATATCAAGGATCGCGATACGGTTCAGGCCGTTTTTCTGGTCAAGGACAAGGTCATGGCCATGGCCAAAAATGGCAAACCCTACATGAACTTGCGACTGATGGACAAAAGTGGCGATATTGAAGCCAAAATCTGGGACAACACCGAAGTATTGGATAAACAATTTAGCAAGGATGATTTTGTTCAGGTGCGCGGCAAAGCCTCCGTCTATATGAACAAGATGCAGGTTGTGATTGCCGAAATCGGCAAAGTGCCCGAGGAACAGGTTTCGCTGGCTGATTTTCTGCCGGAATCACAGCGCTCTGGAGACGAAATGCGCCGGGAACTGAGCGATACCATCGCCGCGCTCCGCAACCCCTTTTTACGCGGGTTGATGCAGGCTTTTCTCGACGATGATGCGGTTATGAACCTCTACTGTGCGGCCCCGGCTGCCAAAGGGATGCATCATGTCTACCTGGGTGGCTTGCTGGAGCATTCGCTTTCGCTGGTCAAACTGGTCAAAGCCATTGTCCCGCTGTACGGTGGCATCAACGAAGATCTGCTGATTGTCGGGGCGCTGCTGCACGATGTCGGCAAGATTTATGAAATGAGTTTCGAACGGGCCTTTGATTATACCGATGCCGGTAAATTGCTCGGTCATATCACCATCGGTGTCGAACTGGTAGAGGAGAAGATCCGCACGGTGGACGGTTTTCCCCGCGAACTGTCGCTCTTGTTGAAACATATGCTGCTGTCGCATCACGGACAGTACGAATACGGATCGCCCAAGCGACCCAAGACGATCGAGGCCACAATCCTCAATTACCTGGACGATCTGGATTCCAAAATTAACGGTATCCGTGCACATATTGCCAAAGAGGCTGTTTCAACCTCCCGCTGGACCGCGCATCACCGCCTCTATGACCGCTACTTCTTCAAGAGTAACGGCATGGAAGAGGTGCTCGAAACAGAGCAGGTCTGTGACAGCTCCTGCCAACCACTCCGGGAGGATGTTGTTGCAGAACCAAAGGCGACAAGAGCGGAGCGCCAGGATTTTGGCAATCAGCCGTTTAAAAAGCTGCAGAATCTGGATCTGTTTTAAAGAGCCCCCGTGTAAACGCTAACTCTTGCGGCTTTTGTCCGGAACCGGCAGACCAAGCAGCTGCAGTACCTGGGTCATATCGCTCCAGACATCCCAGAACGATGCTGAATTGCCGCCGGTACGCAAAAGGTAAGAGGGGTGGTAGGTCGGCATGAGCGGAATGCCGTGGAAATCCCGGAACTTGCCGCGCAGTTTTGAAATCGGCTCTTTGGTCTGCAGGACGGTCTGGGAGGCGAATGTGCCAAGCGCCACGATCACTTCCGGTTTGACAGAGAGCAGCTGTCGCATCAAGAACGGTGAACAGGCGCTGATTTCATCGCTCTCCGGGTTGCGGTTCTGAGGGGGGCGGCACTTGACCACATTGCAGATATAGACCTCTTCCCGCCGGAGTCCCATGGCGGTGATGATCCGGTTCAGCATCCGACCGGCATCGCCGACAAAGGGCTCACCTTTGGCATCCTCATCGGCACCTGGCCCCTCACCGACAAACACCAGTCTGGCCTGCGGATTGCCAACACCAAAAACGATCTGTTTTCTGCTGCTGCTCAGCTTGCAGCGCTGGCAATCTCCCAGACTTTTTCTGATCTGTTCCAGGGTTTCGTTTGATTCTACTGCTGCCTGATGCGGCTGGTTCATGGTATGCCCCGTTGCTCGTGTCACGGCACCCTGTGCCGGTGGAGTTTTTATGGAAACAGTTTCCACCGGAAGGCCATCCAGGCCGCTTTCCTGTAGCCCCTGCAGATAGACGTTAACGGATGCCCACAACTGCGATTGAGCGAAATGTGTCGTCACTGCGCGTACCTCAACTCATTAAATTTGTATGCAACCATCTTTGATATAGCGTAAACTGCCGCAGCAATCTATCAGCAAGCGCTTCCATCTGTCAAAACGAAAGATCACCTATGCTTCTTCTCCTGACTGCCGTTGCAGTGATGTTGTTCCCAACCGATGCCCTGGCCTGGGGTGGCGGTGTCCACCTGATGCTGGGAGCCAATGTGCTTGCAAACCCGGCCGCGCTGTCTCCCCCCCTGGCTGCCCTGCTCACGTCCTTTCCGCGCGATTTTCTGTATGGCTGCATTGCCGCAGACATCACGCTCGGCAAAAAATTCACCCATTATCTGCTCAACTGCCATCGCTGGGGTATCGGCCTGAAAATCCTGAAAAAAGCTTCCACTGACGGCCAGCGCGCCTGTGCCTACGGCTATCTCTGCCACCTGGCGGCAGATACGGTTGCCCATAACTACTATGTCCCCTACAAGATCATCCGCTCCTTTGCTACGGTGACCATGAAACATGCCTACTGGGAGATGCGTTTCGAAACCTTTGTTGACAAGCAGATCTGGGAATTGGCGAATGAGGTCTGCAAGGCAGACCAGCAGGCAAATGACAAACTGTTGCGGAGCGTACTGGCACCGACGATCTTCTCGTTTGGTACCAATAAGCGCATCTTTAATTCGATTATGCTGATGTCGCGGCTCGAGAAGTGGCAGCAGGTCATGCAAACACTTTCCAATAATTCACGCTATCAATTATCCGTGGGGGATCGAGACGAATATCTGCAGCTGGCGCAGGATGCGGTGCTCTCGTTTCTGCAGCGCCCGGAAGGATCAGACCTTCTTCATGCTGACCCGACCGGAGAGAAAGCTCTTGCTGCGGCTGATGCGCTGCGGAAAAATTTGAGACTGCTGTATAAGAACGGTCAGATGACCAAGGATGAAGGCTTTGTTCAGGTTGAAGCACTCCGCAGCACGTTGCGCAAATCTCTGCACGAACCGGCCCTGCTCAAGGATCTGTACAACGGCTGACACCAGATCAAGCCGGTGATTTCCTGACCTTCTCAATATCGAGTGTCATCCGTCATCTCCTGCAAAGCCACTTCAGTGGATAAAACTCATGAACGTTTTGGGCTCCCGCTCCGGCGGCGTAACCGTCCCCGTGCCGTTTTCAACCAGCTTCATCAGCCAGGCCATGTTTTTACCAAGCACCCGCATGATCTGAACCCCCTCGATATCCTGCGTTACCTCTCCCGGACTTCTTCCGTGGATCACATTCCAATAGTTGGAGGTCGGGATCAACATCTCGGCATACATCATGAAGTTGTTCAGCTGCTCGAACGTCGGCAGTCCACCGGAGCGCCGTACCGCCACCACGGAAGCGCCCACTTTATGACGGAGCAGGCCGTCGTTTACGCCACTTACGTAGAAAGCCCGATCCAGAAAGGATTTCATTGTCCCGGACATGGCAGCATAATGTACCGGTGAGCCCAGGATAATCCCGTCGGCTGTTTTCATGTTCTGAACCCAGCCGTTGACCTCGTCGCCGGTGATCACGCACTGTTCGTTCTTGTTTTTAGCGCAGCCGCCGCAAGCTGTGCAGCCTCTGATCACCTTATTGCCGACATGGATTATTTCCGTTTCGATCCCTTCACGATTAAGCTCGTCTGTAACCATTGTAAGCGCGTGATAGGTGTTCCCTTCCCGATTGGGACTGCCGTTAAATACCGCTACCTTCATACTGTTTCCTCCTTGTTACCCGTGAGTTGGTAATCCTCTTTTTTTATGCCGTACTTCTTGATCTTGCGATAGATTGTCACCATGTTCATATCGGCCTCCCGGGCCGCAGCATCTATATTGCCGGAATGCCGCTTCAGAAGCGTGCAGAGCAGGTCCGCTTCAAAGCGCTCCAGTGCGGTTGAATAGGGTATGCTGCCACTCTGCTCCATCGCACCTGGACCGACAGCTGCGCCCGCCTGAACATCGATAAACTGGGAGAGCGTCTCACAGGAAATAAACTCTCCCGTCTCCATGGCCATGCAGGCTTCAATAACATTTTTAAGCTGGCGTATATTGCCGGGCCAGTGATACATGCCGATAACCTGCATGGCATCCTGCTCAAAGCCTTTGATTACGGACTTGAATTTCTGATTCTGCAGCATGATGAAGTGAGCAGCCAAAAGCGGGATATCACTGCAGCGCTCCCGCAAAGGGGGCAGATGAATCGTGACAACATTCAGACGATAGTAGAGGTCCTCCCGAAACGAGCCGTTTTTGATGGCCTCTTTCAGGTCTGAATTGGTCGCCGACAAAATCCGCACATCCACTCTCGTCGGGGTGGTCTCCCCCAGTCGATTGAACTCACGCTCCTGTAAAAAGCGCAGCAGCGTTTTTTGTACATTCATCGGCAGGTTGCCGACTTCATCCAGAAAGAGCGTTCCTCCGTTAGCCGCTTCCAGAATCCCGCAGCGGTTCTCAGTCGCTCCCGTAAAAGCCCCCTTTTTGTAGCCGAACAGCTCACTTTCGAGCAGATTTTCCGGTAAGGCACCGCAATTGATGGCCATAAAGCGGTTTTTACTGCGCGGAGAATTGTAATGAATAGCCTGGGCAATCAGCTCTTTACCGGTTCCGGACTCGCCGGTTATCAGTATCGACGTGTCACGAGCGGCAACTTTGGCAACACGCTCCAGAACGGTTTTCAGACCATCACTGGCACCGATGACGTTTTCAAAGCGGAATTTATCTTCCAGTTCGGCGCGTAGTTCACGATTTTCTTCCAGCAGTTGGCACTGCTGCAGGGCATTTTTGACACGATACACCAGTTCGTCCGGCTCGAACGGTTTGGTCAGCATATCGTAGGCCCCTTTACGAAGCGCCTGGATTGACATGTCAACGGTTGCATAGGCGGTGATCATAATGACCGGAATATCCTGCCGTTTTGCTTTAATGGCCTGCAATACCTCCAGTCCGCTCATGCCGGGCATTTTGATATCGGTAATAACCAGATCCCACGCGGCGGCGCTGAACTCCTCAAGTGCCTGATGCGGAGAGGTGTAGAACCGTACCAGATACCCGTGATCCAGCAGCACCTGCTCCATCATCCGGCAGAGTCCCGCTTCATTATCAATCAGTAGAATGCGTTTTTTAGCTGACACTTATATCTCCTCCCGCTCGGTTGGCAGCGTCACGATGACAGATGTTCCGGAACCGACGCAGCTTTCGATACGGATTTCGCCGTAGTGCTGTTCAATGATCTGGCGGGTTATGGCCAAACCCAGGCCGGTACCGTGAGCTTTGGTAGAGTAGAATGGTTCAAAAATCTTATCCAGACTCTCGCTAGGAATACCGCAGCCGCTATCGCGGAAGGTAATCCGCACGTGCCGGGTATCAACCGCTTCGGTGCTGATGGCCAGACGGCCCCCTTCCGGCATCGCGCCGCCGGCGTTCAGAATCAGATTGATGGCGACCTGACGAAGCAGGTCGCCGTCTACCTCTATCGGTGGCAGATCCCCGGCGAAGGATGTCGTAATCGTTATTCCTCGCATATCGGTATGATTGGCGGAAAAATCGACAATCTGCTCCAGAAGATGGTTCAGATCAGTTGCTGCAAGCAAAGGGCGCGGTGTGCGGGCATACGAGAGCAGATCCTGGACAATTTTTTTGCAGCGTTTGCTTTCGCGTTTGATTTCATGAATGTACTGGTAATTGGGATCATCGGGGCTCAGTTTCCCTTCCAGGTACCCGGCATACCCCAGGATAACTCCCAACGGGTTGTTGATTTCGTGAGCAACGCCGGATGAGAGCAGGCCCAGGGAGGCCATTTTTTCCTGCTGAGCGAGGGTGGATTCCATCGTTTTGTTGCGTTGGATAATATCGGCCATATGATTGAAGGCACTACTCATATCGGCAAGTTCGTCTTCTCCGCTCACGGTCATCCTCTGATCCAGATTGCCGCGCCGGACGCTTTGTATGACGGACACCATATGTGAAATCGGCCGGGTGAAGACGGTTGATGCCCAGTACACCAGGAGCGTTGCAACCACACCCACCAGCAACAGCAGCAGCGCCATACTGATCAGGATATGCGTCTTGATCTTGTGCGCTTCCTGATAGAATTCATCCTCATAGGAACCGACCGCCACGATCCAGTCCCACGGCTCAAAATAGTCGTAGCGGACAATCTTCATGCGCGCGGTTGAATCGCCGCTGTTTTTCCAGGGATACCTGATCCAGCCGCTTTTCGTGCGGCACATCTCCCTGATAAAACTGTTGCCGTTCAGATCCTGTGAATTTATGACGTTCTTTCCTTCGGAATCGGGATGGACCGTAAGGGTGCCGCTACTATCCATGCAGAAGATGTAGCCGCTGTCACCAACTTTTTTGCCTCGTATGCGCTCTTTCAGCCGGTTAAATGAGTGCTGTTCAAAAGGGGTGTCGATGAGAGGTGCTTTTTTAAGCTCGCTGCGATCTTTGTCTGCTGCAGTTGTTTGAGAGCTGTACTCCCGTGTCTGCTGATGATGGGAATCGAGCAGGTCGATAGTGAACGAGGAGAGATGCAGCAGATCGTCTTTGCTGGTGCTGGTGACACCCCGGTAGGCTTGCTCGTTGGCAATAAAGCCGATCACGGCTGCAACGATACATACGGGGATAATTACCAACGGCAGGACCAGTGTCAGCAGTTTACCACGCAGTTTCAGGCGCTTAAGAACGCTCTTCATGACATCACAACCGTGATGGAATTATCTTTAAACCGACCGGAACGCAGAAAGGCCGACATGATTGCCGGCCTTTCTGTATGTTCGATCTGCATCTTCACCAATCAGGCGAACGGATTGCGGACCGTAATCGTCTGATCGCGACGCGGGCCGACCGAAACCAGCACGATCTGACAGCCGGCCAGTTCTTCCAGTCGGTGCACATATTTTTGAGCATGTACCGGCAGTTCTTCAAAGCTGCGGGCAGTCGTAATATCCTGCTTCCAGCCCGGCAGCTCTTCATAGACCGGTTGGCATTTTTCGAACAGCTCCAACTGGGCCGGCAGCGTCTCCAGCGTTTTCCCGTCGCAGGTGTATCCGGTACAGACCTTGATGGTGTCGAACTCGGAGAGCACATCCAGTTTGGTCAGGGCGATGCCGGTCAAACCGTTGACCCGCACGGCGTAGCGAATCACCATTGCATCAAACCAGCCGCAACGGCGTGGGCGACCGGTCGTGGCGCCGAACTCGCCGCCGATCCGGCGCAGCTCTTCACCAACGGTATCCTGCAGTTCGGTCGGGAAGGGGCCGCTGCCGACACGGGTTACATAAGCCTTTGATATACCGATTATTTCGTGAATTTCACGCGGGCTGACGCCAGCACCGGTACAGGCACCGCCGGAACAGGTTGATGACGACGTGACGAACGGATAGGTACCATGATCAATATCGAGCAGTGTCCCTTGAGCCCCCTCGAAGAGCGCCTTTTTCCCGGCCTTGAGATCTTGATTGAGGATCAGTGAGGTATCAGCCACATAGCGCCTGAGCACATCGGCATAGCCCTGATACTCGGCATAGATAGCATCGTAACTGCAGGGTGGTTCTCCCAGGAAGTTTTCCAGCAGGAAGTTTTTCTCGACCAGAAATTCCTTGAGCTTACGGCCAAAGGTTTCAGCATCGATCAGATCCATCAGACGGATACCGCGGCGGCCGATCTTGTCTTCATAACAGGGACCGATACCGCGACCGGTCGTACCGATCTTCTTGTCGCCGCTTTTAACTTCGCGGGCGATATCGATCCGTTTATGGTACGGCATGATGATGTGCATCGACTCGGAGAGCAGCAGACAGGCATCGTCCTTGATGCGGCCGGACTTCTTCAGCTTGGTGATCTCCATGATGAAGACTTCCGGGTCGAGGACGACGCCATTACCGATGATGCAGCGCTTCCCTTCGTGCAGAATCCCGGACGGTATCAGGTGGAGCACGACCTTTTCGTCACCGACCACCAGGGTATGACCGGCATTGTTGCCCCCTTGGTAGCGCACGACATCATCGGCATGTTCGGTGTAAATATCGACTATTTTGCCTTTACCTTCATCGCCCCATTGAGCTCCCACTACCACCACGTTTGCCATAGTTATCGATCTCCCTGACTTTCTTCAATATAGTTCATAAGTCCTGCGCCAGCCTGTTCAATTAAAGCCTTTTCAACGGTAACTGTCCTTCCGTCACTGCTGCGAACGGCACGAAAGCATCCCCCCTCATCTCCGATTACCAGCATACAGCGGATATTCATGCGACGAGCGTAAGCCAGCGATTGTTCGAAGTCGCGCCGGATGATATCACGGGCGGTCGTATAACCGCCCAAGCGGAGCCGGTGGGCGATCTGCAGCACCTCACGCCGATCGGGCGAGGTATTAAACAGCAGAAAATCGCAGGTAGAGCTGGCCTCCAGTTCCGGTCGCCGCTCAAGCGTCTGCAGCAGGTTAAGGACATTGAAGGTAAAGCCGGTCGCCGGAGCATCGAAGCCATAGCGCGCCGTCAAACCATCATAGCGGCCACCGCTGCAGACCGGTTCTCCAAAACCGGTTACAAATCCTTCAAAGGTGACGCCGGTATGATAGTCGAGCCCGCGTGTTTCACCAAGATCGATGGTCAGATACTCGCTGACGCTATGGATTTCAAGGATCGACAGCACGGAGCGCACGTTTTCAAGTGCTGCCAGCGAACGTGGATTCGACGTTACCACAGCCGCTTCATCAAGAACGGAACATCCGCCAAACAGGCGCGGCAGTGCTGATATTTCGCGCATCGACTGCGGCGATACCGAGTTGGCCGCAAGAATGGCCGCAACGGCCGAGCTGTCTTTGCGCGACAGCGCTTCGCGCAACTGCTGAAGTGCGGCACCACCCAAACCAGAAGCCTGTATGACACCTTGGCAGAACTCAACCTGACCCAGATCAATTTTAAAATTTTCAAGACCGAGACCCTGCATGGCTTCGATAGCCATGGCAATCATCTCGGCATCAGCCTCGGGAGAATCCAGGCCGATTAATTCGACACCGGATTGAAAGGTTTCACGACTGCGCCCGGCCTGTATTTCGGTCTGGCGCAGTACGCGTCCGCTGTAGCTGATGCGGTGCGGCAACGGCCTGTCGGCCATGCGGGTGGCGACAATCCGCGCTATCTGCGGGGTAATATCCGGCGGAAAGGCCAGCAGACGTCCGGATTGGCGATCGTCAAAACGATAGGTCTTGCCCTTAAGCTCTTCTCCCATGCCGATTGCCAGTACATCTTCGTATTCAAGCTTGGGGGTGATGACGCGGCGGAAACCCCACAGTTCAAATACGCGGCGCAAGCGACTTTCGATATAGCTGATCTTGGAAGCTGCTTCAGGAAGAAAATCGCTGACTCCTCGCGGAAGCGCTCTATCTTTCGGTGCGTATGTCATTTGACCGTCTTGATTGCCAATGATGAAGCCCCGCGCGAACTGATACCGGCACGTTGTACGACCTGCAGAATCAACAGCTCTCCACGAGCTTCATCCAGGTAATAATCGGGCATATAGTTTTGGGTTTCACGGGTACGCCACTTTTCCTCCAGACTGGAACCATTCCAGTAGAGAGCGTAGACGGCCCCTTTCTTATACGAGCGGGCATTGCCCAGCACCCAGAAGCCGTCATTCTTACCGATCAGCACTTCACCTTTTGCAGTGACCTGAATACGCTGATTCATAAATATCCAACGGAAATTATCACCGGTCGTCCGGGAGTTTGCCAGATCTTCCTTCTGGAAGAACAACTCAGAACCGCCGAACTTATCATTACTGCGCCAGAGTTCTTTTAAATCGCGATCGTAGACAATAAGATAATTATCGTTGTTGATTGCCAGCGTAAACAGCTCCCCGGCAGCATCACGGAACTGATTGAAGGTGTAAATGGTGCCGAAGCGGGGCATTTTTACCGGATTTTTGAGTGTAACGACGTTGCCGCTACGGCTCGCCTCAAACACATCACCGTAAAAGTCGCTCTCACGCCCCATACTCTGGGCATACAGCTTTTTGGGGCCACCGGCCAGAGCAAAGACCCTGAAGAAGTAGGGGAGTTTTTCGGCGGTCACGACCAGCTTGTCCCCCTGCAGCTGCCAGACTTCCGACGCGACGTCATCGCCACGCATGATTGTTACGTACAGTTCTGAGCCCGTCGTTGATTCAAGGATGTCAAGTGAGATGATCTTTTCGCTGGAACGCAGTTCCCGCTCTGCAATCAACCGCATTTCGCCAGCCTGACGATAATAGGAGACCCGGCGGTCTTCTGCCAGAAACAGATCGCGGCTGCCATCGGCGCGTACGCTGCCGACAGCCATCAGATTGGCGGATCCGGTCAGGCGCTTGCTAAGCCAGCCGCTCGCACTCCCCTGCTCCATCTCGCGCGGCTTGATAAAATCGGCCGTTGTTGCGGGCTGCAGCTCACTGGGCCTTATGATGTCGCTTTTAGCTGCCGGAACGACCGGCAGGTTCGCCGATACCGTAGCTGCAGCTGGTGCGGCAGCAGAGGCGGCGAACTGTTTAAGTAGTTCTGATCTGATTTTATCAGCCAGTTTTCCAATGGCGGGTATCAATTCATCCTGATTTTCGCCCTGGACAAATGCACGTGCCAGCGATTTACCGCCAGCCGTCCTGGCCAGTGCGTCGACACTGAAAACTTTACCGATAGCAACATAGGTGCCGCTTATCAGGACATCCGCCTCGGCAGCCGTTGCAACTGAGCTGATTGTGTCACTGTTTATCCGGGATGCCAGCAGCAGCAGTATGGTTTGCTTCATCTCTTCCTTGTTAACAGCCCCGACAGCGTTAATCTCGGATACAAAGACCCGTAACGGGGCTGCAAAAGAGGGAGCGGCGCACAATGATACGAGCAGCACAGCGCAGATAATTACATATTTGTTCATGGTACCTCCGATGCCGACTGAAAAGCCGCCGGATTATCGCAAAACATACCGGGCATGTCAAAACAAAAGGGGCTTGTCAGCCCCGTTTGTTGAGACAGGTAGTTTTTCACGTTCTGCGTGTCCTAACGGGTGCTTTCGGTTGCAGGAACGATTTCGTTACTTGTCGGTGCTGCTGTCTCAAGCGGCGGGGTGACCGGTTGCACCGGCAGAGGCGGCATGATCACGGGAGGTGGCTGAACCGTCGGCGCCTGTACAGGTTCAACAAGCTTTACTATCGCTGCAGGTGCCGGTTGCAGCGTGGTAGTGGTAGCGGCCGGCGCTGCAGCTTTGCCTTCATGAGGCCCGTCATACGCGATCAGTGAAACCATCTCATTAAATTGCCGCGCATACGCCTCCGATTCCTGTGTTTCGCGCAGTAGCAAGTCCGTGCTCTTCTTTTCAAGTGCGCGACGAATACCGTCAAGGTTTTTGAACTTGACCTCGGTTTTTGACGAGAGATTGGCATCTGATTCACTGAAATCGGCATACTGAAGATTTGCCAGCGGATAATAGCTTAACAGCCGCCTGCGAAAATTCGGGTATTCCCAGAGGGTCGTACCATCAGCATCCAGTATCTGAGCGGTCATCGTCAGAAAGTTATAGTTGGCTTCCAGTTTAGTCAGCAGGGTGCTGGAAAACAGGGTCTCTTTTTTGATAAGGCCGCTGATTGTCACCAGCATGACGGCATCCAGATTGTTTTTCTGGATATAGCTGCGCAGCTCATCGTTCTTCCAAAAGTACTTATTGTAGAGAATCGTTGCATCTTCGCGTTTTTCACGACGAGAGAACAGAGATTTGAACAGCTGCTGCGGCTCACCTTCTGTCGTGGTTACCGTGTAAAAATTGCCGGTCGCTTTTAATTTTCGCCCCAGCAGCCCCTGATTATTCTGATTCAGTTCGGCGATCAGGCTAACGAGTTGCTCCTTTTGGGGATGCGTAATGTCAGAGTCGGCATCGATAAAAAAAGGTGCAACACCGAGTACCTTGATTTTGCTGGCGACCAGTTCCGTCGGGACGTTATAGTAATTTTGCGCACATCCGCCCGTCAGACCGGCCATCAGCAGCAAACCCATCATCATGATTTTCATTGTGCCTCCCCGTATCGGGTAAAAAGTGGTGTAAAACATTGCTATCTATATATCAGATGAGTGTTCTCATTTCTACTCAATTTGACGCTGATTTTGCGCCGCTCCGATCCGCCAGGCTCCCTATTTGATTGACAAGCCACAAATAAATTTCGTATTGTCTGCTCAATAAACCTGCTTATCACGAGTGGTGGAGGGAACGGCCCTGCGAAACCACAGCAACCGGCCAGTCATTCCAGTTTGTCTCTGGAATACGGTGTCAGGTGCTAATTCCTGCCGAAAGGCAAAGATGAGGGGGTGTGCTGATCAACAGATTATCAGCCCCTTTTCATATATATGGAGGGGCTTTTATGTTTGATGGGCGCGTCACGGAACAATTTAAGACCTTTGAATCCGGAATTCGCCTTGATAGCGGACGTATTCTGGCTCCGATAACGATAGCTTTTGAGACGTACGGAACTCTTAACCGGCAGGGCAGTAATGCAATCCTGGTCGAGCATGCCTGGACCGGTGATGCTCACCTGGCCGGCAAACGGAGCGATTCCGAAACTAAACCGGGCTGGTGGGATGCCATTGTCGGACCGGGAAGGCTGCTCGATACCGATCGCTACTTCATAATCTGCTCCAACGTCATCGGCTCCTGCTTCGGCTCTACCGGGCCGACCTCCATCAACCCCAAAACCGGAAAACGTTATAACCTCTCATTCCCGGTCGTCACGATTCGCGATATGGTCCGTGCCCAGACGCTCTTGATAGATTCCCTGGGCATAGACAAACTGGTCACCGTTATGGGGGGCAGCATGGGTGGCATGCAGGCTCTGGAATGGGCCACGCAGTACCCTGACCGGATCGCTTCCGCTATTATCCTGGCCGCCACGCCACGCCCTTCCCCGCAGGCTATCGCACTGAATGCAGTCGCCCGCTGGTCAATCTTCAATGATCCCACCTGGCGCAAAGGGGAATACAAAGCCAACCCCAAGGATGGCCTGGCCCTGGCTCGTGGCATCGGTCACATAACCTTCCTTTCCGACGAATCCATGAACTCAAAATTCGGACGCCGTTTTTCTGCCAAAGATGGCCAGTTCGATTTTTTCGGTCAGTTCGAGGTTGAACGCTATCTGAATTACAACGGCTACAGCTTTGTATCCCGTTTTGATGCCAATTCATTTCTCTATCTGGCAAAAACTCTCGATCTCTACGACGTCGCCTGGGGCTACGATTCGATGGCCGAAGCGTTTAGTGCGGTAGAGGCACCGCTCCAGTTTTACGCCTTCAGCTCGGACTGGCTCTACCCCCCCTACCAGACTGAATCGATGGTCACCTGCTTACAAGAGTTAGATAAGGATGTCGAATATCACCTGATCACCTCCTCCTATGGCCACGACGCCTTCCTGCTCGAACATGAAACCTTCACTCCGCTGATACGTGATTTTTTGTCACGTGTGCAGGCCGGAACAGCGGAGTAATATGAATGTATCTTCAACACAAGCGGTAGATTCTCGTCTGTTCCGGCGCTTGCGCCATGGTATCGGACGTGCGGTTGCCGACTTCAATCTGATCAAGAAGGGCGACCGCATCGCAGTTGCGGTCTCAGGCGGAAAAGACTCCTACACGCTGCTGATACTGCTCGAAGAGCTGCGTCGACGGGCGCCGGTGCCATTCGAGCTGGTGGCGGTCAATATCGACTCGGGTTATCCCGGCTATCAGACCAACATTATTGAAGGTTTCCTGCGTGACAGAGGTTTCGAGTACCGCATGGTACCGACCGAACACTACGCCATTATTCAGGAAAAGCGCCGCCCCGGATCATCGTACTGCGCGATCTGCTCACGCCTGAAACGGGGCGCACTCTATGAGGCCACGCGCGAACTGGGGTGTAACAAACTGGCGCTCGGCCACCATCAGGACGATTTCATTGAAACATTGCTGCTGAACCAGTTTTTTGTCGGTTCTCTCAAATCAATGGCCGCTTCGATGCTGGCAGACAACGGGGTCACAACCGTCATTAGACCGCTGGTATACCTGACCGAAGAGGATATCATCAGCTACTCCCGGCAGACACAGCTGCCGATTGTCTGCTGCTGCTGCCCTGTCTGCGGGACTGCCGACCAGCAGCGCAGAAGAATGAAGAGCCTTTTGAAAGAGTTGCAAAAGGATATCCCGCATATTAAAAACAGCCTGCTGAAAGCGCTTTCAAACGTTCATCCCCGCCATCTGCTTGATTCCGGGCTGTCCCGGAAATCGACTGCCGACACACAGAGCGTTCTTTCTGGAGCCCCGTCACCCGATGCTGATCTCCCGGTCTGCCAAGAGGTTGTTGAGGTTTGTCGTGAAGGGTGAATCTCCGGAAACTGTTTTGAAATGGCTGCAATCGAAACCAACCCTCGACGAGCTTGGCACTGAATTTCCGGAGCTACGGGAGAGTGTGCAGGGGGAGGTCGGGGGCATCGTCAGTAATGGCACTGCGGCACAACTACCTGATTTTTTGCGGAGAATGGCTCAGAAAGAACGTCAACTGGAGCACAAGCTTCGCGGCGGTCGTGGTGATAAAAAAACGGCCACTGCGCTGGTCCAGCAGGCAGTACGGACGCGCATGGCTCACCTGATTGTCAAGCGACACCTGGTTTCTGTGGCGACCGGTATTGAGACAGGGAAAGTACGCTTCAATCGTCTGAACGGTTATATCGCCCAAAAGCTGCTCTTTGCCGACGGCCTCGTACGCAAACCGGCATCACTGTTCTGGTTCAACCTCCTCTGGCCGCTGCTGCCCCAGAAAAAACTGCTCATGCCGCTGGTCCAGCCAGAGGGAATTTACTGTTTTTACTCCCGACAACTGATTGACAGACTGGTTGAACTGATTGCGTCTCGACCCTGTCTGGAGATCGCCGCCGGGGATGGGACATTGACGCGCTTTCTCGCTGACAGAGGTATCAGCATCACGGCTAGCGATGATTATAGCTGGCAGCATGAGGTCCATTATTCTGAAATTGTCGTCAAAAAAGATGCCGGAACAGCGCTACGTGAGTACGCCCCGGAAGTGGTGCTCTGCTCGTGGCCACCGGCCGGCAACCGTTTTGAACAGCAGGTGTTCAGGACAAAAAGTGTACAATTGTATATCGTTATCGGAAGTCGCCACAGGTTTGCAGCCGGGAATTGGGCTGAGTATCGTCTGCAGACGACATTCAGCCTGACAGAGGATCAGACACTGAGCCGTCTTGTGCTGCCGCCTGAACTGGATGCTGCCGTGTATGTTTTTCGCAGGGAAGTGCTACAGTAGCAGAAGTGTATTACGGCTCGCCGCGTTCGCCTTCACTGGTGAGCATGACGACATCGACGCGGCGGTTTTTTGCTCGTCCTTCAGGGGTGCCATTGTCAGCAACCGGGCGGAATTCGGCATAACCGGTAGCCGATATCTTGTCCGGATCAACTTCAAAATGGTTGATCAGATATTTGAGTGCATTGGTCGCGCGTGCTGTCGACAGCTCCCAATTAGATGGGAACTGAGTCGAATTGATCGGGATGTTGTCGGTGTGCCCTTCGATTCGCAGCGGGTTATTATACTGGGTCATGACCTCGGATATCGTGTTAATCAACTCAAAGGCGTCCTGTCGAACGCTTGCTTCTCCTGAATTGAAAAACCCGGCTTCCTTCAGGCTGACCACCAAGCCGCGCCGGGTGATGGTCAGTGCAACCTTGCTCTCGGCACCCTGTTTTACCAGATACGCTTCAATCGATGATTTAATCTGGCGAAAGTCCTTTTCCTCTGCCCGTACTCTGGCCATTCCCATTCCGCCCCGTTGACGGCCAAAGGGAACTATGGCCGCTTCCGGTTTTATCGCTGGCATGACGGTAATCGCCTTGGACGGTATCACGTTTATCTTGGCTGCCGGTGAGCCGACATTTGCCATGCCGAAAGAGGCCTGCATCGACTGCACAACCTCCTCTACTTTCTTTTTATCGCTTTGCCCCATCGCGTACAAAACAACGAAAACAGCAAAAAGCAGCGTAATAAAGTCCGCGTAGGAGACGAGCCAGCGCTCGTGGTTTGCCTCTTTTTCAGGTACTTTTTTCAGTGCCATAACAGTTTAATGACCACCAAGGAAGGCCTTCAGTTTTTGCTCAATAAAGTGAGGGTTTTCGCCATTTTGAATCGCAATCAGCCCTTCCAGAATCATGACACGTCGCAATATTTCCGCCTTCATACGAATCTTCAGTTTGGTTGCAATCGGCAGACAGATGATATTCGCGACCATAAGTCCGTAGATTGTTGCAACAAAGGCGACGGCAATACCACCTCCAAGCTTTGAGGTGTCGGAAAGATTACCCATAACGTGAATCAGACCGAGCACGGCGCCGATAATACCGATTGTCGGTGCAAAGCCGCCCGCAGCTTCATAAAATTCGACTGAATGCTTGAAATGATCTTCATAGGCCATGATTTCGGCTTCCAGTGTTTCACGCAGCTTTTGAGGATCAATACCGTCAACAACGAGTGAGATCCCCTTCTTGATAAAACCGTCCTTGGCTTTCTGCGCCTCCTGTTCCAGCGAAATCAGTCCGTTACGGCGGGCTTTGGTGGCATAGTCTATGATATCTTTGACCACCGCTTCGTGGTCAACTTTTGGCGGCAGGAAGGCAACGACAACATTTTTAAGCGCACCGATAATGGCCTCTAGCGGAAAGCAGACAAACGTCGCACCAAATGTACCACCCAAAACGATCATGGCAGCGGTTGGCTGTATCAACGCTTTTACATGGACACCTTCTATGACTGCACCGCCGACAATCGACCCGAAGGCCATCGTCAATCCAATAATGGTAGCTAAATCCATACGCTAATAGTCCCGACTGTGGAATGGAGTATGTGCATGTTCTACCGGAGGAGCAGGAAATCCACTGCCGTTTGCTCCACATGAATATTTAAACTGGCTGATCCGTGCCCGCCCCAGATACTTCTTCGGAAGGGAACAGGCCGCACGACGCGAGATTTTTGCACGAAAAGCAATAACTTTGCTGATTATTGAAGCGGCAGTATCGGTCACCAGATACCGGTTGCCGTTGAAAAGGGTAATGACCGTGTCGGGAGTCTCCTCGACACTGATTATATGATCAGGGTTCAGGTACATGACCTGCTTGTCCATACGCGTTAATGCTATCATATTAATCCCGAACGACCTGATGGAGAATTGTATCCTATAAATAGCAAATACAGCCTAACGTCAAGAGCTATTTGCCGTTTTTACGTACTAGCAGCCGGAAGATCTACAAACTTGCATCAATCGCATCAAAGTCAATATAGCGCTCTGTAATCGAGTTTATCAGCTCGATTTTTTCGGTATCTTCCGGTCCGATCTTCGAAACGTGTTCACGCAGTTGATAAAAAATTTCGGAAGACGTCTCTTCGATGCGGATATACGGGATATTGCTGTCATCAATGATGCGCTGCGTTATGTCAGCCACCGGAACGTGCCCGGCGATTATCAAACCGGCCAGTAGTTTTCTGAATTCCGGCATATGGTGAAGTGAAGAGGCCGTAACCAGCAATTCGTCCCGGGAGCTGGTTACGATCAGCAAAGTGGAATCTTCGAGATGGTCAATTACTCTTTGAGACGAGGCGGCCCCCAGTTGAATGGTATGGCAGATACGATTCTGGTCCCCCTCTTCACCTTTGAGCGGCAATCCGATCAGTTTCGAGACATGCAACAGCGTCGGATCTGCCAGTACCGGTAGATAGTCAAAAGCTCCCAAGACCTGCATGCCACTGTCGGCAAAAGCTTTTTGGAGGTAACCGAGGGATTTGTCCCGTTTTTCCTTATCCAGTTTGTTGGCAATCACAAAACGGACATCTGCCTGTTCGCGCTGGTACAGAGCAATATTCAACTCGACGGCGTCAATAACATTTCCGATTCCGCCACCGGTTACCAGCAGGACTGGTGCTCCCAAAAGCGACGCAATCCGGGCATTATTCATTCCGACCACAGAGCCGACACCACCGTGACCAGCCCCTTCAATAATCAGAAAATCATATTTTTTTTCCAACTCCGCGCAGGCAGACATGATTGACTCCCGTGGCATGGAAGAAGAAATCTCGCCATCAAGGAAGCGGCGCGTCGTACCGGGGGTAAGCGTCATCGGAGACATCAACGCCACATCCTGCTCCATGCCGAAAACGGAAGCAAACATGGCCGCATCTTTATCCACATAAAGGCCGTTAAATTCTATCCATTTGGGACCGATCGGTTTCATGAAGCCGACCCGCTCGTATTTTTTTTTGGCCAGATGCATCAGTGACAGACTGATGGTCGTCTTGCCGCAATGCTGCCCCGTCGCACCGATGAAGACTTTTTTACACATGGCCATCCTCCTCTAAAACTGTTTGGGTCGCGCCGATTTCTGACAAATAGGCATCGAGATGCTCACGTCCGGAGAAAAAACGGAGAAAGTGAACCCCCATACCGCTTTTTTTTACCAGATGGAACAGGTTCTGGGGCACTTTTTTAGCCCACATAACGCGTGCCTCCAGCTCTACCTTACAATCGTCGGCCAACATGAATTCAATACGTATCTTTGTGTTAGGAGCAATGATGTTCGCGGACTTGATAAACATGCCGGTTGCAGAAATATCTTCCGTAAAGGCCATTCTGATGGCCTCATCAATACCAAAGCGGATTGAGATCCGTTTTTTCTGCCGCCTGATGTCCCGTTTATCAGCCATTACCGCCTCCGCACCCCACCTGCAGTTTGTCCACAGGATGGCGTACAATGCCAGAAAAACGCGTCAATATCAACATGCACAAATCTTGAAATAAAAATAATTCCACGAGAAGGTGGCAGACGTGAGAGAACCGAAAATTGGATTAACAGTGGGGCACCAATCATCTAAGATTGGCTCGATGCTGGGAGAGTTTCGACTGAGAGTGGCCTGGACCACGACCCTTCGTACCTGATCCGGGTAATGCCGGAGGTTTGTTTTTGCTATCAGCAACCATAAATCGAAAGGGCCAGATTAGTAATCTGGCCCTTTTTTATTAATCGTTTACAGAAATTTCTCTGAATCAAGATCCCGCTCTCTTTCGCATATCGATGGAGCGAATCGAGAAGGAAGGCTACAAACTGAACATCTCGCGCTACATCAGCACCGCTCAGACGGAGGAAGAAATCGATTTGCAGGCGGTCAATGAGAAGTTGCTTTCATTGACGCAGAGCATCGAGACGGCCAAGGAAAAGCACAATGCCTTTCTCAAGGAGCTTGGATTGTCCGTTTTGCCGTAATGAACTGCACGTTTCTGAGTTTCCGGTGACATCATACGTATTCAAAAAGCGTCCACTCAGCCGCCTTGCTTTTTTCATACTACCGAAGGGGCGGATGTACCGTCCGTAACGGTGAAGCAAGTGGAGTAATGGCAGGAATCGGAGGTGGGCGTTGTAACTAGCCGCCCAGATAGGCGTGCAGCACCCGTTCATCGGTGAGCAGTTCGCGGGAAAGACCGGAGAAGGTGATTTGTCCGGCTTCAAGGACATAGGTGCGCTGTGCATGCTGCATCGCCAGCTTGGCATTCTGCTCAACCAAAAGAATGGTCGTTCCTTCGCTGTTAAGCTCACGGATAATCGAAAAAATCTCCAGCACGATCAGCGGCGCCAGCCCCAGACTCGGTTCGTCAAGCAGCAAAAGGCGTGGACGACTCATCAGGGCGCGGGCAATCGCCAGCATCTGCTGTTCACCCCCCGATAGTGTCCCGGCTGACTGCTGTTTACGCTCCCCCAGACGCGGAAAGAGCCGGTACATGCGCTCGATATCATCTTTGATAGCGGCACGGTCGTGGCGCACGTAGGCACCCAGTTCCAGATTGTCCTGCACACTCTGCTTCGTCAGCACCTGCCGTCCCTCCGGGCTCTGGGCTATACCGGCGCGGACGACAGCGTGCGATGCAGAGTCGCTGATATCCCGGCCATCAAAACGGATCCGCCCGGCCTGTAGTTTCAACAGCCGCGAAATTGCCCGAAGAGTGCTGCTCTTGCCGGCGCCATTGGCCCCGATCAAGGTGACAATTTCCCCCTCATGCACTTCAAGATTGAGATTGCGAACCGCCTGGATGGCTCCGTAGGCGACCGAAACATTTTCAAGCTCCAGCAGCGCCATGCTATTCAGCCCCCAGGTAGGCTTCGATAACAGCCTGATCCTGCTGCACGGCTGCAGGATCGCCCAGGGCGATCATACTGCCGAAATGCAGTACCAGAATTCTGTCGCACAGCCCCATGACGAGCGGGACGTGATGCTCGATCAGCAGCATCGTTACATGAAACAGCTCGCGTACTTCACGGATAAAGCCGGTCAGGCTCTGCTTTTCGGCAGCATTCATGCCGGCGGCCGGTTCGTCAAGCAGCAGCACTTTCGGCTGCAGCGCCAGCGCACGGCCGATCTCCAGACGACGCTGATCACCGTATGCCAGATTGCCGGCCAGCTCCGCAGCACGTCCCGACAGCCCGATCAGCTTCAAAATTTCCCACGCCTTCTCTTCCACTTCCCGCTCTTCACGACGGCTGGCTGGCAGCCCCAGGATCCCACTGAAAAGTCCCGTTCGTGTGCAGGCGTGCTGCGAAATTCTCACATTTTCAAGAACGCTCAACCCCTTGAACAAACGGATGTTCTGAAAGGTTCTGGCAATGCCCTGACCGGCGATACGATGCGGCGGCAGGCCGGTAATCGCGCGCCCCTGATAGCTGAAACTACCGCTGCTGACCGGCGTCAGACCGGTAATCAGATTGAAAAGCGTGGTCTTGCCGGCACCGTTAGGGCCAATCAGTCCGAAAATCTCCCCTTCGTTAACGCTGAACGAAACGGAATCAACGGCCTGCAACCCGCCAAAATTACGGCAGAGACCATCCGCCTGTATGATGACGCTCACCGTTCACCTCCCATCGGCGAGGTATTCTTGACGACACAGCGCTTGAGGCGTCCCAGAGCACCGACAATCCCCTGCGGGAGATAGATACTGGCAACGACCAGCACCATGCCGTTGATGATCAGACGGGCATCCTTGAGCGGCCTGAGCAGCTCCGGAAGCGAGGCCAGAAGCACAGCACCCAGCAGCGGCCCCCACATTGAGCGACTGCCGCCGATCAGAACATAGGCCAGGTAGGATATCGATGCGTCAAAGGTTCCCTGGCGGGCGTTCCAGGTATTCAGAAAAGGGGCACTCATGGCCCCGACGATCCCGGCCAACACCGCGCCGATCACAAACGCCAGCACCTTGTAGTAGGTCGTATGGATCCCCATGGCCCCGGCTGCCAGTTCATCCTCACGAATGGCTTTCAAGGCTCTGCCGGTGCGGGAATTTTCAAGCCGGTAGACAAACAGAAGCGTCAACAGCAGCAGCGGTCCGAAGATCAGGCCATACGACCAGCGCTCTGCAAACAGCTGCGGGATATCGAAGATGCCGATCGCTCCACCGGTAATCTCAAGATTCAGACAGATAACCCGCAGGATCTCCACAAAGGCGATCGTGGCCAGCGCCAGATAGATACCGCGCAGACGCAGCGCCGAAATGCCGATCACAAGGGCCAGGACGCCACTGATCAGGCCGGCCGCCAGCCACTCCAACGGATAGATGCCGGTGCCGAGCTTTTCACGCAGCGGAGTACATTCTGGAGCCGTAGACATAATGGCGGCAATGTAGCCCCCCAACGCATAAAAGCCGGGACTGGCCAGACTCAGCTGTCCCGCCATCAGCGGGAAATAGAGACTAAAGGCCAGGAGCGACTGCTGCAGCAGCGTGACCAGCAGAAAACCATAATTTTGAAGGAACCCTTCCATGGCCTACACCTTCTCGATGGTCGCACGGCCAAGCAGACCACGCGGACAGATCAGCAGCATGGTAAACAGATAGGCAAAGGCGACCGCTTCCTTGTAGGCGCTGTAGTCCGACGGGACAAACGCCTCAGCCAGACCGATTACCATGCCACCCAGCACTGCCCCCGGAATACTGCCCAAACCGCCCAGCACGATAACCGCCAGCCCCTTCAGTCCGTAGGAGACGCCGAAGTATGGCCCTGCAATTCCGAAGCTGGTGCCGACCAGCCCACCAGCCATACCGCCGAGAAAACCGGAAAGAAAAAAGGTATAGAGAATGAAGCGATCGACATTGATCCCGAGCAGACTCGCGGTAGAAGAGTTTTCGGCGACCGCACGCAGCGCCTTGCCGACCCGCGTGCAGCTGATCAGATACCTCAGCAGCACGAGAACCGTCATATTGACAGCAAAGATGATCAGCTGCACCGTGCGCAGCACGATCGTTGTATCGCCACGTTGAAACGTAAATGCCGGCCGGATATCTCCGTATACTTCTGACGGAAAGGAATATATTTCGGATCCGACCAGGTATTGGATGACATTGATCGTCACCAGCGCCACACCGAGACTGCTGACCAGCGCCAGCAGCGGGTCGGCGCCCCGCAAACGCAGGGGGCGAAACGCGCAACGTTCGATCAGCACGCCGAATACCCCCGAAAGTAGTGAACCCAGCAGCAGTGAGAGGGGAAAAGAGAGTCGAAACGGAACCTGCATGTCTGCCAGCAGGCCGCCGATACCGAAGTGGCCGACCGCCAGACTGTAGGTCAGGTAGGCGCCCAGCGTAAAAACGGCGCCGTGAGCAAAATTGATGATGCCAAGAATTGAAAAGACCAGCGTGTAGCCGAGGGCGAAGATGGCGTACACGCTGCCGATACTGATGCCGTTGAGGATATTCTGGAGGTATTCACCTGTGTACATTAACGAGCTATTTTACGACGGAAACGATTGCAAATACTCCAACCTTACCGCTGATATCCATTTTAATCTTGGATACATAGAACGAGTGTTGATTGATATCGCCTTCCGCATCAAGCGAGATCTCCCCCAGCGGCGTCATATACGATCCCTTGCGCAGAGCCTTGTTGAGTTCAACCCGGACAGTTGCCAGATCCAGCTGCGTGATCTTTTTCTTGGTGGCGATCTCCACCTTGCGCAGTCCCTCGACAATAAGCTGAATTGCAGTGAACGACTGTGCGGCAAACTGGGGTGGATCTTTTATGAATGTGCGCCGGTATTCATCAACAAAGGCTTTGTTAAGCGGGTTCTGCGCCAAAGGGCTGTAGGCCTGGGCGACCAGGATACCTTCACAGTTCTTGCCGCAGACCGGGAAGACATTGGTGGTATTAAAACCGTTACCACCGATAATAGTCCCTTTGTAGCCAAGCTGGCGCAGCTGTTTGACCAGGTTACCGCCATCAGCCGCCAAACCGGAAATGATCACCAGATCGGCCTTGGCTCGCAGGACAGCCGTGGCCTGCGTGGTAAAATCGGTATCCGTAGTCATGAATTTCTGCAGCGTGGCAATCTCAAGCTTCTGACGCTTGACCGCCTGCTGAAAAATAGTCGTTTCAGATGAGCAGAAGGCGTCATTTTGGGCATACAGAATCGCTACGCGCTTGATGGCCGGGTTCAGTTTAAGCGCCTGCGTGACTGCAAAGGGGGCAACCTTGGCAACCGGCGCTGAAACGCGCCCGACAAACTCGCCGATCTGCGGGATTCCCTTGGCTGTATTGGAAGGGGCGATTACCGGCACCTTCAGCCGGTTGGCGACCGGATCGGCAGCAAACGCCTGTTGCGAGAGCGTCGGACCGACAATACCAACTACCTTTTCCTTGCTTACCAGATTCTGAAAAGCGTTGATAGCTCCGGCTTCGTCGCCCCCGGTATCCTGGCTGATCAGCTTAATCGGCGTTCCATTGATACCGCTTATATTGAAATACTTCTCCGCAACTTTGGCGCCGTTCATCTGCTCCTGACCGAACAGTGCCACATTGCTGGTTTGAGCGACAGCGATGCCGATCGGAATCGGTTTGGAAACATTTTCGGCGCCGGCAGCACCGGCGAAGAGCGTCACTACCAGCGTGACAACGGCTGCAAACTTCATTCTTAACCTCCAGAACATAAAATTGCTATGTGGTATAGCGTCTTACAAAACGGATGTCAACGGAAGTATCCATTTTCATGCACCTCCGGAGCGCCGTCTGCGGCGGTCTTTCTGCTTGCGCAACTTTTCTATGCGTTTCATCTCCGAAGTGATCACACCGGAGGCAGCCTCGATCCGCTCCAACAGTTCGCGACGGGCCAGAAAACGGTTTACTGACTGACTTCTCTCACGCATGCATATCACGGTAATGCCGCTCGGGAGATGTTTCAGCTGGACACAGCTGGAAGTTTTATTGACATGCTGGCCACCGTTACCGGATGACCTGACGAAGCTCTCGGCAAGGTCCGCCTCCCGTACCCCTAATTCGGCCATCTTCAGCTGTAACCAGCGGTTTTTTTCATCGCTCACGGCAAATTCAGGCATACAGAACGGCTCCTCATCTGCAGATGTATATCACATCAGATCTGTTTTCACGGCATTTTTTGCGTTTCGGGAGGGAGGTTGCCTGATATGCTCCGGTATGGTATAAGCTGCAGGGCGTCACACCATCGCACTTTCGTACAAGGGACACCGTGAAGGCACATCTGCTACAGCGCTGTTGGGTAACATTTTCCATATATGTAGTCGGATTTTATGCGTCACTTCTGAACAGATTTGTTATCAGAGGCAGCGAAAACATACCGGCCTGCGGACCTGTGCTGATCGCTTCCAACCATATCTCGGCCTACGACACTATTTTTCTGCCATGGGCCGTCATCAGCCATAATCATCTGCAGATGCTCTGGGCACCGGCCAAAGAAGAGCTGTTTACCAGAACATTCCAGCGGCTGGTCTACACATCCTGGGGAGCCTTTCCGGTTAAACGCAAACGTGACGTCAGGGCGGTACACACGTTGAACGACCTACTGCGCGACCAGAAGGTAATGCTCTTTCCGGAAGGGACACGACATAAGGATGGTCGATTGGGCAGCGGCAATCGCGGCGTCGGTAAAATAATCTACGACACCCGACCGGTTGTCATACCGACCGCCTTAATCGGGTTGAATGAATGGAAATTCCCGGGAGTGGGACTACAGGGGCGCGTCGTTTTCGGCACTCCGCTCAATTTCAATGATCTGTATCAACTGGAAGACTGCAAAGAAACGCACCTGCTGATCGTCGAGCGTGTCATGCAGGCCATTGCCGACATATTACAAGCAGAAGGGGCCTATTGTGGCGAAGCATGAAGAACAGCAGGTTGAAATATTCTGTGATGGCGCCTGTAGCGGCAATCCGGGACCGGGGGGTTACGGTGCGATTCTGCGCTGCAGCGGCCGTCAGAAAGAGTTGAGCGGCGGGGCACGTGAAACAACCAATAACCGTATGGAGATGACCGCTGCTATTGAAGCGCTGCGATCATTGACCCGCCCCTGTCGCGTTACGATCACAACCGACTCGCAGTATCTGGTGAAAGGTATGACGGAATGGATTGCAGGGTGGCAGCGCAAAGGGTGGATTAACAGCAAAAAGGAGCCGGTCGTCAACCGCGATCTCTGGGAACAACTGCTTGCCCTGACCGGCCAGCACAGTGTGCAGTGGAAATGGGTGCGGGGTCATGCCGGACATGCCGAAAATGAACGCTGTGATCAGCTGGCCCGTGAGGGGATCCCTACCTAACGTGCCGGTTTATCTTGAAACGGCGACCGGAGCCACGAAATTAAAGGCGTAATTGGGGTGTGTAACGGCGTGGGTATTGGGAAAATTGACGAACAGCCAACCAGCGTAAACCAGCAGACCGGTATCGGAATCAGTAATGCGGACCTTGACGCCCGGGTTGCCGGGCTTGTTGGAAGAGGACGTTATCGTGGATCCCTCTATGACAAATGAAGGCAAAAAGGCATCGACGGAGAGAGAAAGTTTTGCACCGGGAACGCGGGTAACTTTGCCGATCGGAAAGCTGTACACGTTTTCAGTGGCATGAACCTTATCGATGACCGATATTCTGACCGCCCGCCATTCGCGTGCCACCTCGGCAGGTATGATAACCTGCTTTTCTTTGACGGTACCGTGGGACACCGTCGGCTTGAGAACCGGCGGAGGCTCGTGTGAGCTTTTCTGACATGCAACCATCAGGAAACAGGTGCCAAGAACAAGAAATTTTTGTGGCACTTTTTGAGGGATCAATAGTATGCACCGGTAAAAAGTGGCGGAGAGAGAGGGATTCGAACCCTCGATACCGGTTTCCCAGTATACTCGCTTAGCAGGCGAGCGCCTTCGACCTACTCGGCCATCTCTCCGTTCGGTATATCATAATTTTACGCTACTACAGGCGGGATTGGTTAACTAGCATGTGCAGGAAGAATAATCAAGTGCAAAATTGATCACTTCCCCTTTTTCAGATCAATCAGAATCAGCTTAGCCACTGATTTGAGCGTCTCAAAGACCCCTTCACCGCTGGTCGCACAGGCCTCGAATTCAGGAACATTGGTCGGGTTAAGTTCCTGACGCAATTCATCCACCGACATTACTCCCGGCAGGTCCCGTTTGTTGTACTGAATGATATAGGGCAGCTTATCCAGGTCATAGCCCTGCTCTTTCAGGTTGATACGCAAATTCTCCAGCGACTCGATATTGGCGTCGATGCGCTCTTCCTGTGAATCCGCGACGAATACAACCCCGTCAACCCCTTTTAAAATGAGCTTACGTGAGGCGTCATAAAAGACCTGCCCCGGCACGGTATAGAGATGAAAACGGGTTTTAAAACCACGGATCTCTCCCAGCGAGAGCGGTAAGAAATCAAAGAAAAGGGTTCGCTCCGTTTCCGTCGCCAGACTGATCATTTTGCCCCTGGCTTCCGGAGCGGTTTTCTGGTAGACGAACTGGAGATTGGTTGTTTTTCCGCACAACCCGGGCCCGTAGTACACGATTTTGCAATTTATTTCGCGGGAAGCATAATTGATGAATGACATCTTCGGCTTACTCCGTAATCGCTTAACTGAACAGGTTATCTATATCGTCATCGGTTATCTCGGCAAAAGGGAAATCGGACGTGCCGCGCTTTTCCCGCTCTTCAGCTTTTTTCATCAACCCTGAAAAAATAGCCGACAGCTCATCAGATGACTTTTTAACCCGCAGGCGGACCAGCCCCAGCGATGACCGGTTGTCAAACAGCACCACCAGGATCACTCTGCCGCCAACTATGGAGATATGCAGATTGTCTTTTTCCCCCTCATGAAAGAGGATTGAAAACTCTTTTTCACCGATCAGCTTGGCGAGGCCACCGGTTGCAGCGATATTACCGGCCGTCAGGGAAGCCAGAGACGTCGTATCGAAACGTTCGGTTTCACCAACGCCCGAGATAAGCTGGCCGTTCTTGTCAACCAGGAAAATCACCTTGGCATTGGCTTCCTTCAGCAGCCGACCGATAACCTCATTAATCTCCTGGAACTCTTCATCATACATGACCATCTGTGGATTGGACATGTGATATCTCCTTGCCGGTCGGCTGTATGGAACCACCGCCCATACATGATCAGATTAAAACAGCAGTATCTTATAGCAAAACGACCCGTCGGTTTCAAGTGTATTCGATGGCAGGCCGCGCTATCAGCCGTTTGCTTTACGCAAGCGGCTGTGATACCGTAACGCCCGCAGCTCACACTCAAAAAAAGGCTTTTGATATGGAATTGAGTTTTTCGGAAAGTAACCGACAGATCGACCAGCTCATCGACAGACTCATGGCCGAAACGGGCGGGATACATCATCCGGCGGTCATCAAAGAGATGATTATTTCATCTCTGAAAATCGGACAGAACGTCGACTATCTGGCCGACCTGAAGCTGATCAACCGCACGCTGCGCGAAATGCGCTACACTGCGAGAGTCTTTGGCCCCTACCGTAACCGGAAAAAAGTTACCATATTCGGCTCCGCCCGCACGGAACAGCAGAATGAAAGTTATCAGACCTGTGTAAGACTCAGTCGCAGCCTGGCCGAACACGGCTATATGGTTATCACCGGCGGTGGCCCCGGTATCATGCAGGCCGGCAATGAGGGTGCAGGCAGCGAAAATTCATTTGCCGTCAATATCCGGCTCCCCTTCGAACAGAAGCCCAATCCGGTCATGTACCGCAACCCGCGCCTGGTGACGTACAAGTATTTTTTCAACCGCAAGGTCGCTTTTGTCAAAGAGGCTGATGCCGTTGTGGTCTTTCCGGGAGGATTCGGTACGCTGGACGAGGCCATGGAGGTTTTTACTCTCGTTCAGACCGGCAAAACTTCGCCCAAGCCGCTGATCCTGATGGATGACCGGAATGGCTATTGGAAAAAGTTTCTCTCCTTTATCAAGGAGAGTCTGCTCGTCAATAGTTTTATCTCCGGTGAAGACTTTTCGCTCTTCACGATCACCACCTGCGAACAGGAAGCCCTCGACATAATCAGTACGTTTTATCGCACGTATCACTCGCTGCGCTTCATCGAAAACCGGCTGGTAATTCGCCTCAACAAAGTACTTTCCGCCGAACAGATTGCAACTCTCAGCGAGGAATTCCCTGAGCTTATCAAATCGGGTGACCTGATTCGCTGTTGCAGTGCGTTCCCTGAAGAGGTTGACGAACCGGACCTGGCCGCGCTACCGCGAATTTCCATGCTTTTTGATCACCACCATTACGGACTGCTGATTTCCTTCATCCACAGAATTAACACCTTCTGACAGAGGCCTTCTTTTTTTCCCCTCTCGACCATCCTGTGAGCGGATATACCTGCTGCACGCGTCGTGGCCGTTGATTGACAACAGCTGTCGCTTGACGGTATAGTGCACACATTTTTCAGTACCCGGAGTACCATGCAGGATCTCAAACACCTTTCTCGTAAAAAACCTTTTACCGGCTTCACCCCCTCAGGTATCGGATTCAGCAATCGGCGCATCAAGTCGACACGCGTTTCGGGTCGTCTGCGTCTGCTCCCTTCCGGGAAACGTCTCTATAACCTGAAACTGACACTGCTCGGCCTGGCTGTTATTCTGGGCATATTTCCCCTCTACAGGCCTGTTGTCAGCTATGTCACCGGTGTCTATACCAGCCTTCGTTCCGGAAGCGACAGCCAGCGAACACAGCAGCCTAAGCAGCCTGACCCTCCCAAGCCACCTGCCGCACTCAGCAGCTTTACAATAGCTGGCAGCTTGCTTGAAACCGCTGAAATGCAGGGGGACAGCCTGATGGCGCGTACCTCTGATGGTCGACAGCTGACGTACACCATCATGGGGGGGCTTCAGAAGCGGGTTCATGACTATCTGGAGCGGAACAAGGTGCCGTATGGGGTGTTCGTCGCCATCGAGCCCGCTACGGGACGTATCCTGGGGATGACCTCCTACTCGGCACGGGATAACGAATGGTCGCGTACCTCAATGTACGGTTTATATCCGATGGCCTCCCTGTTCAAAATCATCACAGCCTCAGCCGCCTTGGAGAGCCGCAAAATCACTCCGGAATCCGTGGTAGAGTTTCGCGGCAACTCCTATTCGGAAAACCCGCGCTACTGGGAAATCAGCCCGCGCGGCAAAAATAATCGCCTGGATGTCACCTACGCTCTGGGCAAATCGATCAATCCGGTCTACGGCCGCATGGCTTCCGAAATTGCCGGAAAAAAATCGGTCATGGAATCCGTTTCCCGCTTCGGCTTCAATCAGGAACTTCTGCCCGGCGTACCGGTCAAGGCCAGCCAGGCGGCTGAACCGACCAGCGATCATGGCCTGATGCTGATGGGAGCCGGATTGAATCATGATGTTAAAATATCACCACTGCACGCCGCTGTTATCATGTCGGCGATTGCCAACGGTGGTAAAATGATGGCTCCCGGCTTGACCAGCAGCATCGCAGATGACAAGGGTGTTCAGGGAGACCTGTTTACTCCGCGCGAACTGCGTCGACTGGTGACACCTGAAACAGCGGCCTCCCTGACCCGCATGCTTTCAAGCACGGTTTTAACCGGGACATCGCGCAAAGCATTTCATGATCGTCGCGGACGGCCGCTGATCAACGTCCCGATTGCCGCCAAAACCGGCTCGATCAACGGTACTGATCCTAAAGGCCATTACTCCTGGTTTGCAGCCTTCGCGCCGATCAACAGTCCGCGTATCGCGCTGGTAGCTCTGGTGATCAATCCGGACAAATGGCGCGTCAAGGCTTCACAGGTGGGAGAACAGGCTCTGGAGGAGTTTTTTAAACACTAATTCGGGGTTTCGGGAGGCTTGTAGCTCTTCAAGCGTAATTCGCCATCCAGCATTTCGCCGTAGGTGAGCTGCCCCATCCAGTCGCCCAACGAGAGCACCGTAAAACCGGCATGGTTGACGTTTTCTTGAAAAGCGATATGGAAGTGACCGGTTACCAGTCCGTCGCACCCCCGGCACTGCTCTGAAGCGGAAAAATCGAGGATAATCTGCCGGTAATCCCAGCGGGCCGTTTTTTGCTGATAGCTGGCCTGGCTGTGTCGCTGCAGCCTGGTTTTTATCCTGAGTGCCCACGATGTCGGCAGATGCCGGACAGCAGCAGCAACCAGACCGGTGCGCAGCAGATAACGGAGCAGATGATAGGCGTGGTCATGCTGGTTGATCTGGTCACCGTGGCAGAGAAACAGTCGTTTTCCCTGCACCGTAACGATGGCGGGGTCGCTATGAATCTCGGCCTGGAGCCGCTCGGAAAAGAGCGGGCCGAGATGGAAATCGTGATTACCTTCAAAGTAGATCAGTCGGCATCCATGGCTAACCAGCCGCTCCAGGGCATCCAGAACGGGATCAAACTGTCGGAACGGATGAGACGGGAAGCCGAGCCAGAAATCAAACAGATCCCCCATTATGTAGAGGGCATCGACCTTTCCCTCAAGTTCATGGAGAAAGTTGAGTACATGCCGGTAATTGTCATCGTTGGGCGATGCCAGGTGGGCATCAGCTAAAAAAATGGCTCGCATGGCGCAAATTGTGCAGTCAGTGATATGTAAAAGTCAACAAGAAGAATGCCGATTATCAATCAGGAGCGAGTTATGACATCGATACACCGTGTAGAAATATCGTGGGAAGACCTTTTGGCTGCCTTTACCAATGGCGAAGCGCACCTAGCCTACTTTCTCGACCGCTTTACGGGAGAGATATTTTTTATTCCTGCCGCAGATGAGGAAAACGAAGTCCGACAGCAGCTTGATCTGCACCAGGATCGTTTTCTGGAAATACCACCCTTTGACTACCGCATTGAACGGCATATTCTGGCAGGCTTCGTGGCCTCGGTCGCAGATGCCGAATTAAAGGGCCTTCTCACCGCATCAATGGCCGGCAGAAAACCGTTCGGCAAGATAGAGGATATCCTCTCCTTCTATCCGCGCGAAGAAGAACGTCTGATGTTATTCAAGGACAATTTCCTGTCAAGCAGACTGAAAAGCTGGATGGAAGATAATAACCTTTTCACGGCCGATACCTTCCTGCATGACCCGACACACCCCTAGGAGTAGAGATGCATCAAACGCACCATGCACCTCGCACGGACTACGCCAGATTTATCACCACGATTCTGCTGTTCTGCCTGCTGGCCGTAGCAGGTTATGCACTGCAACACACCATATCCTGCTTCCTGCTCTCCTGGATCATCGCGTACCTGCTGGACCCGTTAATCGTGCTGGCCGAACGCAAGGGACTGAAACGTATCTATGCACTGGGACTCCTGTACGTTGCGCTGGCCGTACTGACCGTTTTTTTTGTGACCTTCATCGTACCGGCCATTACCATCAATTGGAACGCTTTTGTCCGCGATCTGCCGCTCTACATCGAAAAAATCAAGCAGATCGCGCTGGAAACGAAGGGACGCCTGCCTGACCGTTACGGATCAACCGAGATCCAGTGGCTGATCGACAAAGCCTCCGGCAATCTGAACAGCGCCGCTGAAAATGCCGGTTCGTGGGCCTACAGTTTCGGCACACGCATGTTTTTTAATCTTTTCAACATCGTCCTGTCACCGATTCTGGTGTTTTTCATGCTGTTCTACAAACAGACCGTTATCGAAACGACCGTCTCATGGCTGCCTGCACATCGCCGTTCCCAGATCGTTGACATCGGACATGAGGTCAACAGCAGCATTGGCGGGTATCTGCGCGGCCAGGTGGCCGTCTCTTTGATTGTTGCCCTGCTGTCAACAGCAGCGCTGTTCACTCTGGGCATACCGCACCCCATTTTTTGCGGCGTCTTTGCAGGCGCAGCCTCGATTCTCCCTTTCATCGGCGTGTTGATTGCGACCCTGCCGGCGCTCTTCTTCGCCTGGTTCAAGTTTCAGACACTGGCTGCGCTCAGTCAGGTCGGTATTGCGTTTGCCGTGATCTATTTTGTGGAAGGGTATCTGATCAAGCCGCTGGTGTTTAAAGAGGCGATGAACCTGAATCCGCTGGTTACGATCATCATGGTCATGGCGCTGGGAGAAACCCTCGGCTTCTGGGGTATTCTGCTGGCACTGCCGATCGCATCCGCCATCAAAATCACCTGGGGGCATTTTTTGCATGGCGATTTCAAAAGGACGTAACCAACGATGAATACATCACCTGACCCTCAAACCGGAGAACTGAGTTTTGGGGTACGCGGCCTGCACTGCGCTTCCTGCGTCGCCAGGCTTGAAAAAAAACTGCTGGAATCCTCCGCAATCTCACTTGCCATCGTCAATCTGGCCTCAGAAACCGCTTTTGTGCGCTACGATCCCGACCAGCTCTCCCCGACCGATATTTTCGACACTGTCAACGCTGCCGGCTACACGCCGGTTGAGTTGAGTGAAAGCGAGCAGGCCATTGAAGACAGTCTACAGAGTCAGCGCGACTGGTTTCTCTTTGCGCTGGCGGCCTCGTTGCCGATCATGTTCACCATGGGGATTCACAGTAACCGGGCCGTGATGCAGCTCAACCTGCTGCTGGCAACCGCCGTCCAGTTTTCAGCCGGTTTGATTTTTTATCGCGGCGCCTGGAGCTCCCTTAAAAACCGCAGTGCCAACATGGATGTACTCGTGGCGCTCGGAACCTCGGCAGCCTATTTTTATTCGCTGGCCGCCTACTTCGGCCTGCTCGGCCCACAGCGCATGGTCTTCTTTGAAACATCGGCCATGCTGATCGCCTTTATCCGCCTCGGTAAATACCTCGAAGCGCGGGCACGCGGCAAGGCCGGAGAAGCGCTGAAAAAACTGCTGCAGCTGCAGGCCGACAAAGCTCTGCTGGTGACGGAAGAGGGGGAAAAAGAGGTGCCCGCCTCGATTATCCGCATTGGTGATGTTGTGCTGGTGCGGGCCGGCGATACGATTCCGGTTGATGGTGAAGTCGTTCACGGCGGCGGTGCAGTCGATGAAAGTATGGTGACCGGCGAAGCGATACCGGTGCTGAAAGAGGTGGGGCAACAGGTCAGCGGAGCAACCGTCAGCGTCAATGGGGTCATGCGGATTCGGGCCACCCGTATCGGTGCCGATACGCTGTTGTCGCAGATCGTCAAAATGGTACGTGAGGCCCAGGGGGACAAAGCCCCCATTCAGCGCTTCGCTGATGCCGTGTCGGCCTGGTTCGTACCGGTCGTGCTGCTGCTGTCGGCCGGCACTTTTATGGTCTGGTACAACCTGCTGGCCAGCGATTTTCTGACCGCTTTCCGCTTTGCCGTTACCGTCATCGTCATCGCCTGCCCCTGCGCCATGGGATTGGCAACCCCCACCGCCATCATGGTCGGCAGCGGCATCGCTCTCGGGCGCGGCATTCTGGTCAGGAAAGGCTCGGCCCTGGAGATCATTTCGCAGATCCAGGTCCTGCTGCTGGATAAGACCGGCACCCTGACCAGAGGCAGGCCTGAGATGACGGATCTCGTCCCGGTCAGCCGCAGTGTTGATCCTGACCGGTTGCTGGAATGCCTGGCAACCGCCGAGGCGCACTCGACGCACCCGTTGGCACAGGCCGCCGTGACGGCAGCCCGTGAGGCCGACATTCAGCCGGGTGAGATGAGCGATTTTGAAGAGCGCGGCGGCTACGGCATCAGCTGCTCGTACAGCGGCGCTCGCCTGTTGGTGGGCAACGATCGTTTGATGGAGGAGAGCGGTATAGTCCTGACGCCGCTGGCCCGCAAAGCGGCCGAATTAACCGCCGCCGGCAAGTCGCTGGTGTACGTGGCCGCCGGAAATGCGCTGGTGGGGGTGGCCGCTTTCGCCGATATGCTCAAGCCCGGCTCGGCAAGAGCGGTGGAAGAACTGAAGTGCATGGGTATCCGCACCTGCATGATAACCGGTGACCACAGCGATGTTGCGGCCATTGTAGCCCGTCAGGTGGGGGTGGACTCATTCGAGGCCGAAGTGCTGCCGGGACGCAAACAGGATATCGTCAAGGAGTATCAGGGACGCGGCATGGTCGTCGGCATGGTCGGCGACGGCATCAACGACGCTCCGGCACTGGCACAGGCCGAGATCGGTATCGCCATCGGCGGCGGCACTGATATCGCCAAAGAGGCGGGTGATATTGTTCTGATGCGGGATGACCTGCGCGACGCCGTGCGGGCAATCAAAATCGGTCGCGCCACCCTGGCGAAGGTCAAACAGAACCTCTTTTGGGCACTCTTCTACAACATCCTCGGCATTCCGCTGGCAGCCGGGCTCTTCTCGCGCTACGGCCTGGTCCTCAAACCGGAGTACGCCGGCCTGGCGATGGCCTTTTCATCGGTATCAGTCGTACTGAACTCGATCATGCTGAAGCGGGTGGCGAAACAGCTTTAACCCAACTCCAGCAGCTGCATCAGCAGACGATAGGTGATACCCCAGAGAACCGGGTGCTCGAGTCCGGGCAGGCGAATGGCAGGCACTTCCAGGCGCCGGTCATCGAATGCGACCGGGGCCATAACATGCCGCTCCGGTTGGCGTAACTCCGAAAGACTGACCCAGAAAAGCTCACTGACCTCTTCATTCAGAGCCGGAACAAAGAGGAGTTTATCGACCCCGAACACGCAGCAGGAAACAGCAACCGGCAGGTTGGCACCGACGATATCCGCCAGACGTCCCAGATAGCGGGCCGCGTTCAGATCGAGACCGACCTCTTCCAGGGTCTCCCGACGAGCCGCTTCACAGGCGCGTTCACCCGCTTCCAGCTTGCCCCCCGGAAAAGCGAGATGACCTGACCAGGGATCGAGGTCGTGCGCTGCACGCTGAATAAAAAGGACCTCCATATCATCAGGGCCCTGATGCAGGATCATGGCAACCGCCGCCCGCGTCGGGCCATCCGGATCGGATTTGAAGGAATACTCCTGCTCTTCCAGCAGTTCTGCAATCTGCTGAAAGGTCGTGATTGACTGAAATGGTGTTCCGCTCATGGCACTCGTCGTCCCCGTCTCAAAATGGGGACCATCCTCGCTGTATCAGCAGTACCTCGTCAAGTAAAAATCGGCGGAGACCACCCATGCCCCACATTTCCATCCTGATGCCGGTCCGTAACGAAGAGCAGTATCTTCAGGCGGCGCTCGACTCGCTCTATCGCCAGACACTCACCACCTGGGAATTGATCGTCGTTGATGATGGCTCTGATGATGGCACTCCGGCTCTTCTGGCCGAAGCTGCCCGTCAGGACAAACGCGTACAGGTCGTTCGCCGTGAAGGGGGTGGACTGGTCGCGGCACTCAATGCCGGCCTGGAATGCTGCCAGGCACCACTGGTGGCACGCCTGGACGGTGATGACATCTGCCATCCGCAACGCCTAGAACTTCAGACCGCCTTGCTTAACTCGCATCCTGAATACGGTCTGGTGGCTTGTAATTTTCGCCATTTCCCCCGCAACGGCCTTAAACAGGGGATGCGTGACTACGAACTCTGGCAGAACGGGCTTTCGGACCACACGCTGATCATGCGTGATCTCTTTGTTGAATCACCCTTTGTCCACCCCGGCATCATGACTCGTTGCACGATTCTTGAAGAGCTGGGGGGCTATCGTGACTGCGGCTGGCCCGAGGATTATGATCTCTGGCTGCGCATGGCTGCCGCCGGGGTACAGTTCGCCCGACTGGCGCAGTTACTTCTGTTCTGGCGCGATCATCCCGAACGGGCCACACGCACCATGGATGAATATGCGAACAGCGCCTTTCGCGCCTGTAAGTACCATCATCTACGGCTCGGTTTTCTTTCTGATATATCCGAACTTGTTATAGCTGGCGCCGGCCTGGAAGCGCGTGCCTGGCAACGGCTCTTGGCGGATGATGGCCTGCAGGTCAGTAACTGGCTGGATATTGACCCGCGCAAGATCGGTCGCATGCTGCACGGCGCTCAGGTGCTGCACCCGGATGAACTGCAGCTCAGTGGCCGAAAGATGATCGTGGCAATCGGTGTGCGCGGGGCCCGTGAAGAGTTCAGATTTGTCGCGCAGCGCCTGGGGTGGCAGGAAGGCATAGACTTTGTCTGTGTCGCATGATAAAAAACTGATCCGCTCAACACGTCAGGCATCTTTGCACCGAAGGAGGCACGAATGTTACCAAGTAAAGAAGAGATGGCACTTTCCATCGATGAAGCCGAATGGAGCTGGCTGCGGGCACATATGCAGCGCGGCGGACTGATTCTGGTGGATGACGCCCTTGACCTGGCCGATACGGCCCACAAAGTCGCCTCTGATGACGTCGGGATAATCCAGAATCTGGTAGAGGAGGGTCTGATCGGGAAACCGACCGATTCCAATATCCGTGAATGGGAAGAGAACAGACAGAAAAAATTTGCCGTGCTGATTGTCAGCCCCTACGTGCTGATCCAGGAAAAGATGCCGACCTTTCACTGAGGGAGCCGCTGATGAATGTTACGCTTAACGAAATTGAAGTGAGGGTACTCGGCAGTCTGATCGAAAAGGAACTGACGACACCCGAATATTATCCGCTCTCGTTGAACTCCTTGACCAATGCCTGCAATCAGAAATCTAACCGGGAGCCGGTTATGGTGCTGACCGATGAAGATGTCGTGCGGGCGCTCGATTCACTGCGCTTCAAACAGCTTTCGGTCATTTCAGCTGATGGCGGGCGCGTGCCGAAGTACCGCCACCTGCTGGCCGAAAAGCTGGGTCTGATGCCGGCTGAACAGGCCATCATCTGTGAATTGCTGGTACGCGGCCCGCAAACCATCGGCGAACTGCGTACGCGCGGCGAACGGATGCATACCTTTAGCAACCTCGCAGCGGTCGAAGAGGTGCTACAGGAGCTGATGCAGCGTGAAACACCGCTGATAACACTGCTGCCGCGCCAGCCCGGCAGAAAAGAGGGGCGCTACGCCCAGCTCTTTTCCGGTCTGCCGGATACGACCCTCGAGGAGAGCGGTGCGGCACCCGAGGCGGCCCGGATACGGGTAGCAGCGGAAAGCGATAGGATTACGAAGCTGGAGTCGGAGCTGGCGGCAGTTCGCAATGAGCTTGCCGAACTGCGACAATTGATGGAAGAATTTAAGAAACAGTTTGATTGATATCAGGCCCGAGGGGTGGCTTTCATGGCGAAAAAACGGGGCATCGGCCTGGCACTTGTTGCCTTTGCCGTGTATATAATTGGCGGAGTCGGGACTTTTGGCGGCATTTTTCTGATTTACTTCATGAAGAACAGGAATCTATGGGGGTGGGGCGAAGGGCGTTCGCTCGGGTATCTGTTTCTGTGTGTCGGGCTTTGTCTTTCTGTTCTGGGAGTGCTACTGATGCGAATATTCCGTAACCGGGGGCTAACCTAGAACCTGGTAATCTCACCGAAAGCACGTAAATCCGGTTGATATTTAAAACTCTTCTGATACAGTCATCCGCTCTATCTGCACGTCCATTACACCCAGGAGGCACGTTATGAGTCTGTATGTACGGTTGACACTCTCGTTTGTTATGCTGTTTGTCCTTCCCCTTTCCGTTCTGGCCGAAGAGGTCCGAGTTGGTGCCGGTGCAGCGCCGGTCGAAAACATCCTCAAACCGATAAAAACTCCCTTTGAAAAAGCTACCGGTCTGACACTGGGAATTTTCGCATCCGGCCCCAAAACAGCCTTTCTCGATCTTGAGCGCGGCACAGTCGATGCTGCTGCGGCAGGACTGTCGTATGAGGATTGGCTGGCACTCCTGAAAAAGGAAGGGGTCACCATTCCGGACGCAAAAGCCTATCAAAGTGTCGTCATCGGCAAGGACAAGGTCATTGTTCTGACGCATGCATCCAATCCGGTAAAAACACTTTCCAAAGATCAGCTCAAATCGATTTTCACGGGTAAAGTAACCAACTGGAAGGACGTTGGTGGAAATGATGCTGCTATCTTGATCGTATGGGGCAAACTGACCCAGGGCACGAACAGCATGTTTATCAAAAACATCCTGGACGGAGTCGAACCGACGAAAGAAGTTCTTGAAACCGGTACCGCAGCAGATGTTAAAAATGCCGTGGAAACCAATGCCGAAGCGATAGGGATCGGACCACAGTCGCTGGCAGGCCCGACGCTGAATGTCCCCGCAACTCCGGAACTGGCACGCCCGATAACCCTGCTGACCAAGGGCGCTCCCAAAGCATCGGTTCAGAAGTTGCTCCATTTTGTTTCCGGTGATGGTGCCGCCTTCATCAAAAAATAGGTTCCCCACTCCATACACGTCAGGCGGGTACCAATGAAAATAAAAACCAAACTTATTTCAATATGGTCATAAGTGCTGTAGCGATCAAAGCTACAGCTGAAAATTTCGCCCGCCTGGCCAGCAATCTTCAGCAGATGGTGGGCTGGTTCAAACTGTAATTCATTCAGAATTCTTACGCAGGTTTCTCTTGAGACACTTTCTGCACGGTACATTCCCATGACGTGTAACTACGGCACACGATAAATGAGAAACAGGATAATATTCTCATTTTTACTGGTTGTCCTGATCTCCTCACTGGGTGGAGCTTTCGCCTTTCTGCATGTCAGAAATACGAATGCCATGCTCAATCGTCTGATCTCACTCCACCAGTTAGAGTCGCTTCGACAGCAGTTACTCCGCTCCATCCAGACCGTACAAACCGATCTCTATTCGGTTCATACCACGTTCGGCAACAAACCGGATTACATCATCAATAATTTTTCAATAATCGAACAAGCAGCCAAAAAATGCACCTCCTGCCATCACACCCCGGAAACAGCCCGCAAGATCAGTGACATCCAGACACTCATCCGTGAGTACCAGAAAGCACTCGACTTCTACATCACGGCCTCTGCCACTCCGGAACAGATCAGCAAAAACAAACTCGAAGCGGCCAGTATCGGTAACAATTTGCTCGACAAAACCGAGGAGATGTCCCTGGTGGCGAGCGTCAAGCTTAAGACGTTAACCGCTGAAGCGATGCAGAAGGTAAAGCGGGTAACAACGATCCTTATCGTGACCATGCTGCTGGCACTTCTGCTCGGTATCATTATCGCCCTGTACCTATCCAGGATCATTACCCGCCCGATCGATATACTGCTCGATGCTACACGGAAGATAACAGCGGGGGAGCTCGGTTTTGTCATTGATGACAGCGACACGACCGAATTTGGAGAGCTGGCCAGACATTTTAACGAAATGAACCGTACTCTGCAGAGCGGGTATGAAAAGCTGGAGCAGGAGATCCTTGAGCACAAAAAATCGGAGGAGGCTCTCCGCGAAAGCGAGGAACGCTTTGCCCTGGCGGCTCATGGCGCCAATGACGGCCTGTGGGACTGGGATTTACGCCATAACGTCATCTTCTACTCAAGTCGCTGGAAAGCCATGCTTGGATATTCTGAACATGATGTCGGCAACCTTCCTGAAGAATGGCTTGACCGGATTCATAGTGATGATCGCCCCGAATTGGAGGCCAGGATTGCAGCACATATCAATGGCCATAATTCCCATTTTGAGCATGAGTTTCGCATCAGACATAGCGATGGGGAGTATCGCTGGATGCTGACTCGCGGAATTGCGGTACGCAACACCTCCGGCGTCACGTACCGGATGGCCGGTTCCCAGACAGACATCAGCGCAAACAAACTGGCGACGGAACAGCTGGTTCACAACGCTTTCCACGACTCACTGACCGACCTTCCGAACCGCTCGCTGTTCACGGACCGTCTCCAACACCAGATCACCACGTCGGCACGCCGGGAAAAGAAAAACTATGCCGTTCTTTTTCTCGACATGGACCGTTTTAAAATCGTCAATGACAGCCTCGGACACCTGGCCGGCGATAAACTGCTGATCTCTGTCGGTCTCAAACTGGTTGAGTGCATCAGGCCCGGCGACACGGTTGCACGACTCGGAGGAGATGAATTTTCGATCCTGCTTGTGGATATCAGCGACTTGAAGGATGCCGTTGATGTTGCCGACCGGATCCATCACATTCTGGCAGCACCCTTTACAATCGAAGGGCATGAAGTCTATACCGCCGTCAGTATCGGAATAGCAGCGGGGTCGGACCAGTACGAGCGGGCAGAGCAGGTTTTGCGAGATGCCGATATTGCCATGTATGAGGCCAAGAAACGGGGCACTGGCAGTTCGGAGATCTTCGACGCCAGGATGCACGCCAGTATACTGGATCGAAATACACTTGAATCCGAGCTGCATGGCGTCCTCGACCATCAACAACTGACCATGGTGTACCAGCCCATTGTTGACCTCCATTCTCACTCTCTGGTCGGTTTTGAAGCGCTGGTGCGCTGGAACCACCCGACACGCGGCATCGTCTATCCGATGGAATTCATCCCGCTGGCAGAAGAGACCGGGCTGATCATGAAGATCGGCGATTGGATTCTGCGGGAAGCGTGCGCCGAACTGAATCGCCTGCAGTGTCGCTTCCCGTCTCAGCCACCACTGAAGATGAGTATCAACATCTCCGGCAAACAGTTTTCGCAGGAGAATCTCGCCGATATGATTGCCGATATACTCCGCGCTGCCGACGTGGTTCCGCACACTCTCGCTATCGAGATCACGGAAAGCATGCTCATGGAAAATATCGACGTGGCGATTGCAACCATGAACAGACTGCGCGACATGGGGGTACATATTCACATCGATGATTTTGGCACCGGCTATTCATCGCTCAGCTATCTTCACAGCCTTCCGATCGATGCACTTAAGATAGATCGGACATTCATACAGAAACTTACGGCCAACGGCGAAAACCAGGAGATTATCCTGTCGATCATGTCACTGGCGAAAAGCCTGAAGTTTGAAGTCATTGCCGAAGGAGTTGAGCTGACACACCAGCTGGAGCAGATGAAAGGGCTTGATTGTCGGCTCGGACAGGGGTACCTTTTTTCACGACCAATGAAACCTGAAGCGATAGAATCATGGATAAATACTGAAAAAGATCGGTTAAAACCGGGGAAATCCGATCCCGACTGAATCCGCTATGCTGCCCCTGTATCATTTCCGTAGTATGCGCTTCCAAGGAGACGGTTATGCGATACATTTCCCTGTTACTCCTGATCCTGTTTCTGTCAGCCTCTCCTGCCCAAGCCCTTGAAAAAGTCACTCTGCAGCTCAAATGGCTGCATCATTTCCAATTTGCAGGATATTACGCCGCCCTTGAGAAGGGCTTTTACACACAGGCCGGACTGGATGTCACTATCCGTGAAGGAGGACCCGCCACAAACGTGGAGGCGGGCGTTCTCTCCGGAGAGACTGACTTCGGTGTCGGGACATCTTCGCTGCTGCTGCATCGCGCCAAGGGAGCGGATCTGGTTGTTGTAGGACAGATTTTCCAGCACTCTGCGGCTATCCTTTTGACCACACACAAAACAGGCATTCATTCGGTTTCCCAGATGGTCGGCCATCGTTTCATGTATACCCGGCAGTCCGCCGATACGCTGGCCTTGCTGAAATTAAATGGGATCGATGAAAGCCGGTTTATCAAAGTGAATCACCAGGGTGATCCACGTGACCTGATCAACGGCAAGGCCGACGTGATGATGGCCTACGTCTTTAATGAACCGTTTTTGCTGGAGGAGGTCGGCGAACCGTATCTGACATTTTCTCCGCTCTCCTCCGGAATCGATTTTTACGGCGACAATTTTTTCACAACAAAACGCCTGATAGAGGATAAACCGGAACTGGTCAAGGCATTTCGGGAAGCGACACTCAAGGGGTGGCGCTATGCACTCGATAATCGCGGCGAAATTGCTGACCTTATTCTCTCAAAATACTCGCGCAGTAAAAGTCGTGAGTGGCTGCTGTTCGAGGCCAATCAGATCGAAACGCTGATCCAGCCTGCATTGGTTGAATTGGGATATCAAAACCCGTCACGCTGGGAAAAGATAGCGGAGACCTTTGTTGCGCAAGGGATGCTGCCTAAAGGATTCGACCCGCAGGGAATTATCTACAACCCCGTGCTGATCCGCGACCATCGCATGGCAATTGCCATTACCATCCTGGCAACCATTATTATCACCGTTCTCACCATGATAGTTGTGAGTTTCCGTCGTCTCAACCAGCGCCTGCGCGCCGAAATGGCCGAACGGGAAAAAGCTGAAGCTGATAAAAAGTTGAGTGAGGACCGCTTTCGTACCCTCTTCGAGACCTCCCCCACCGGTATAATTCTGATTGATGCCGAGGGTATCATCCGCTTTGCCAATCGCCGCATGGCTGAAATGTTTGGCTGTAGTATGGGCGACCTGATCGGCTCCAGCTACCCGAAACATATTCACCCCACACAGCGAACATCTGCCTCTGAACGTCTACAGAAGCTCCTTTCCAAAGAGGTTGAACTGGTCGGTATCGATAAACATTTTATCCGCTATGACCAGAGCGACTTTTGGGGACATTTCTGCGCCTGTCGCCAGGAAGACGCTGCGGGAAACCTGCTCTTTCTGTTTGGGCATATCGCCGACATTACCGAGCGCATTACTGCCGAGGAAAATCGCAATAAAATAGAGCTTCAGGTACAGCAGGCACAAAAACTGGAGAGCCTTGGCGTTCTGGCCGGCGGAATTGCACATGACTTCAATAATATTCTGATGGCAATCCTCGGCAACGCCGAACTGGCGCTGATGCGGCTGAATCCTGAATCACCGGTTATTGAAAATCTGCACCGAATCGAGACCTCTGCGGCCCGGGCTGCTGATCTGGCCAAACAGATGCTGGCCTACTCCGGGAAAGGCAAATTTATCGTCGAGGAAATCAATCTGAACCGGCTGCTGGAAGAGATGCTGCACCTGCTGGAAGTTTCTATTTCCAAAAAAGCGGTCCTGCGTTTCAACCTTAACGAACGTTTGCCGACCGTAAAAGCCGATGCCACCCAGATTCGCCAGATCATCATGAATCTGGTCATCAATTCTTCCGAAGCGGTCGGTGACAGGAGCGGCATTATCGCCATCACCACCGGTTGCATGGATTGTGACCGGAATTACCTGAAAGATGTCTGGCTGGACGAGAATCTCACCGATGGTCTGTATGTCTATCTGGAAATTGCCGATACCGGCTGCGGCATGGAGAAGGAGACCCTCTCAAGACTGTTCGACCCGTTCTTCACGACAAAATTTACCGGCCGCGGGCTTGGAATGTCCGCCGTACTGGGGATCGTGCGTGGTCATCATGGCGCTATCAAGGTCTATAGTGAAGTCGGCAAAGGCACATCCTTCAAGATCCTGCTGCCGGCCAGCGAAAAACCTGCCGAAGTTTTCAACGGCCATACTGTCAGCGATACCTGGAAAGGGAGCGGACTCGTTCTGCTGGTTGATGATGAGGAGACTGTTCGTGGAATCGGCACGGAAATGCTGAAGGAGTTGGGTTTTACGACGCTTACCGCCGGTGACGGCAGGGAAGCGCTGGAACTGTTCAAACAGCGGACTGATATCAGTTTTGTGATTATGGATCTGACTATGCCGAAGATGGATGGCGAGCAGTGTTACCGGGAGATGCGCCAGCATAAACCTGACGTTAAGGTAATCATGAGCAGCGGGTACAGCGAGCAGGAGGTCAGCGGGAAGTTCATTGGCAAGGGCTTGGCCGGTTTCGTCCAGAAGCCCTATACTCTTTCGGCGTTACGGGAGGTAATCAGGGGGATGCCGTAAACGCACCATCGTCCTCTTCCGGCCAGAACTTTCTCTGTAGCTGGTCCATCAACGGTTTGAGGCTTTTGCGATCGCGGGCGGAGACCGTGACGCTGTGCTGGGTCCTGGCAGACTGACGAACTTTCAAAAATGCTACCGTATCCTTCTTTTTCATCTCATACAGCAGATCGGACTTGTTGTAGACCAGCAGCTCCTGCTTATCCCCCAGTTCCAACTCTGCCAGAATCGTCCGTACCTGGGCGATCTGATCCTCAAAACGGGGATGCGACGCGTCTACGACATGCAGCAGCAGATCGGCATCACGCATCTCTTCAAGCGTCGCCTTGAAAGCCCCCAAAAGCGATTTCGGCAGCGAGCGGATGAAACCGACCGTGTCGGTGATGATCACCTCACGCTCACGCGGAAAGCGCAGACGCCGGGTCGAGGTATCCAGTGTCGCAAAGAGCAGATCTTCGGTAAAGACGTCGCTCTGCGTCAGGGCGTTCAGCAGGGTCGATTTGCCGGCATTGGTGTAGCCAACGATCGAAATAATCGGCACCCCCGCCTTGACGCGCTGTTTACGGCGCTGATCGCGCCCCTGTGAAAGCTCCTTCAGCTCCCGCTCCAGACTGGCAATCCGGTCACGGATACGGCGGCGATCGGTCTCCAGCTTGGTTTCCCCCGGCCCACGCCCACCGATGCCCCCCATCAGACGCGACATCTGTACACCGCGACCGGTCAGACGCGGCAGCAGGTATTTCAATTGCGCCAGCTCGACCTGCACCTTGCCATCCAGCGTTTTTGCACGACGGGCAAAAATATCCAGAATCAGCTGGCTCCGGTCAATGACTTTCAGCTCGGTCATGGCCGAGATGGAGCGCATCTGAGCCGGAGTCAGCTCCTGATCAAAGATCAGCATGCTGGCCCCGCGCTGCATGGCCCGGATGACGACATCACGCATCATCCCTTCACCCATCAGAAAACGGGGATTGAGTCCTTTCGGACGCTGAATGAACTCATCCAGTGCTTCCACCTGGGCGGTACGAGCCAGCTCACGCAACTCCGCCATGGAATCTTCCGCTTCCTGGCGGGTGCCGGAGGTTGTCACCGAAATCATAATGGCACGTTCGAGAGAGGTCCCGGCGTTGGTGGCTGCGCGCGCCGCTTTTTCAAGATCGGCTTCCAGCTCGGGGATGGCGTGAACGCAGTCCAGGTCTATACGATCCAAGGTAACTACCGGATCGAGCGTCGTTCCGGCTCCGCGTTGATCAGGCGCCAGCCAGGCCAGCTGAGCAGAGATCTGATCTTTGCCGGGAGCCGTCATGAGAGCCGCCAGCAGGTCCAGCCGCAAGAGAGCCAGGTCAGTCAGATCGTCTTCAGAAACCGGTTCATTTTTCAGATGGGTATGGATCAAGCGCAGGCCGCGCATAACCCGCTTGCCGAGCGGATAATCTCGCAATTCCGGTATCACCAGCCCTTTTTCATCACCGACGATAACGTACTCGACGCTGCCGGAGCGATTGATGAGGATACCGACCTGGCGCCGCAGATCGCCCGATATTTCTACCAGGCGGGATGCCAGCTCATGCGAGCAGAACTCGGCGACCGGCACCCGTCTGCGGTATAAGCGTTCCAATGATTGAATCTGGCTGGATTTTAAGCCTGAAAGATTGCCGAAGACTTCTTTAATGGGGATACTCCGCGTTACAGACCGATGATGTTGTAGCCGCCGTCAACGTAGTGGATTTCGCCACTGACACCGCTGGCCAGATCACTGCACAGGTAAAGTGCCGACTTGGCGACATCCTCCTGAGTAATGGTACGCCGCAGCGGCGCTTTGGACTCGACATGGCTGAGAATGTTGTGGAAGCCGTTGACACCGGCCGCCGCCAGAGTTCTGATCGGGCCGGCGGAAATGGCGTTGACGCGAATTCCTTCGGGACCGAGCGCCTCGGACAGATAACGCACGGAAGCCTCCAGCGCAGCTTTGGCAATTCCCATGACGTTATAGCTCGGAAATACCTTCATGGCGCCATAGTAGCTGAGTGTCAGCGCGGCTGCGTCGCGCCCCTGCATCATGGGCTGAGCGGCTTTCATGATCCCCAGGAACGAGTAGACGCTGATATCCAGAGCGGTTGTAAAACCCTCCCGCGTCGTACTGAGAATGTTTCCTTTTAACTCTTCCTTATTGGCAAAGGCAACCGCGTGGATAACAATATCGACACCATCCCAGATGGTACCAAGCTCGCTGAAAACTGCCGCAATCTCCTCGTCGCTGGTAACATTGCAGGGCAGGATCGCTGCCGCCCCCAACGATTCAGCCAGCGGGCGCACCCGTTTCTCAAAAGCCTCTCCGGCATAGGTAATAGCCAGATCGGCACCCTGTTCATGAAACATGCGGGCAATAGCCCAGGCAATACTTTTTTCGTTTGCAACGCCGAATATCAGCGCTTTTTTACCCTGTAATCCCATTGATACGATTCTCCATTTTTTACTGCATATGCGGGCAGTACTACGTGTCAGACCTGTCACTTTCGACTGATAGCGGCGGAAAGCGGCGTTCCAGAACGGCCAGACGGCGTTCAATTGTTTCCAGAACTTCCAGCGTCCGGTCCTGCTTACCCTTGATTGCAAACACGACAAAGGGCATAAACAGCCAGACGACCGCAAGGAAAATGCTGATGATACTCATCATCACCATCAAACCGCCAAAGATCTCCATGTTGTCTCCTGTAAATTTACAAGTGGCTTTTATACCACGATCGTACCGGAATGTTAAGTTGATTGTGAAGTCTGAGACATCCGGTGGCGGCAGGCTCGGTGATCTATATTGTTTTTTAAGCGTGTTCCGGTTATTCTTACCCGCTGATACAGAAAAGGAGTGCATGTCATGGTTACATTTGAAGAAGCGCGCCGTATCATACTTTCCTGCGTCAGCAGTACCGGCGTCGAGCGGGTCCATCTGCTCGATGCGGCCGGACGGGTACTGGCCGAGGATATAGTTGCCCCGTGGGACATGCCGTTGTGGGATAATTCGGCCATGGACGGCTACGCCGTACGTAGTGCGGATTGCACAAAGACACCCTGCACACTGACCGTTACCGGTTTTCTGCCGGCCGGCGCTCGGGCAGACGGCCTGCTGGTCGAAGCTGGCAGTGCGATCAGGATCATGACCGGCGCGCCGACTCCGGACGGCTGCGATGCGGTTGTGCCGGTCGAGGAGACCGACGATGGCCAACAGCTGGTCACACTGAATCAAGCGGTCGTCAAAGGGCAACACCTGCGACTACGCGGCGAAGATGTACAGTCCGGTGTCTGCTTTGCACGGGCAGGTACACTGATCCGGCCGCCGGAGATCAACATGCTGGCCGGTTTCGGCCTGGCACTGGTGCCGGTCTTCAGCCGCCCGACGGTGGCGATTCTCTCGACCGGCGACGAGCTGGTCGAGTTGGGTCAAACGCCGGGAGCGGGTGAGATCATCAACAGCAATACACTCTCATTGGCAGCCGCTGTGCAGGAATGTGGCGGCATACCACGTATTATCGGCATCGCCCGCGACACCCGTGAAAGTCACCGGGAGAAACTTCGTGAAGGGCTGCAGGCAGATGTACTGATCACCTCCGCCGGCGTATCAGCTGGTGACTGCGATCTGGTACGGGATATACTGGAAGAGCTGGGTACACAGCAGAAGTTCTGGAAAGTCGGTATCAAACCGGGCGGGCCGACCGCCTTTGCCATGCACGGAACGACACCGGTTTTTTCTCTACCCGGCAATCCGGTCTCAACCATGATCACGTTCGAGGAGTTTGTCCGCCCGGCACTGCTGAGGATGCAAGGGCTTCAGCGTGTGCTGCGCCCGCTCTTCAAAGCCGTACTACGGGAGCCTCTCACAAAAAAACCCGGCAAGGTCCAGATCGTGCGACTGCTCCTGGAAAGGGAAGCCGGCCGCTATTACGCAACGTCGGCCGGCAACCAGCAGACCGCCATCCTTAAAACCATGGTCGATGCCCAGGCCATTGCGATACTTCCGGCCGAGAGCACCTCGTTTGCCGTCGGTGACGACGTAGATGTGCATTTTTACAGTAATTATATTGAACGGGAGTCTTAATGAGCGACTATCTTGGTGCCCACATGTCCATCTCGGGCGGCCTGCATCTGGCCATTGATCGGGCGACGGCGGCCGGCTGCAACGTGCTGCAAATTTTTACCCGCAACTCCAACCAGTGGAAAGGGAAGCCGGTCAGTGAAGCTGATACGGCTCTCTTCCGCAGCAAATTTGCCGCATCCGGGCTGCACGAAGTCGTCTCTCACGATATCTACCTGATTAATCTGGCCGCACCGCCTGGTGATACGCGCGACAAGAGCCTGGCCGCCTTCCGCGATGAGCTGGCAACCTGCGCCCGCCTCGGCATCAATAAAATTGTCATGCACCCCGGCTCTCATCTGACCGACACGCCGCAAACCGGCCTGGAACGGGTCGTGTCCGCTTTTGACCAGCTGTTCAGTGAAGTGCCGCAGTTTGAAGGACGCGTGCTGATAGAAACCACTGCCGGACAGGGGAGCAATCTGGGGCGTACGTTTGAAGAGTTGGCTACGATAATCAACGGTTCGCGTTTTCCGGATAAATTCGGGGTCTGCTTCGACACCTGCCATACCTTCGCCGCCGGCTACGACACCGCCACCGAAGCCGGTTATGCCGACACCATGCAGCAGTTCGACCGCCTGATCGGTCTGCAGCGACTGGCCTGTTTCCACCTGAATGACTCTAAAAAAGGACTCGGCTCGCGTGTCGATCGCCACGAGCATATCGGCCAGGGCACACTGGGACTGAATCCGTTCCGCTTCATCCTCAACGATCCCCGTTTTGCCACGGTGCCGAAGATTCTGGAAACTCCCAAAGGGGACAACGACGAGATGGATGCCGTCAATCTGGGACTTCTGCGCAGTTTGGTTGCGTAAACGCTATAATCCGTACCATCTCCGGACGACGAAACTTTTGTGTTTTTTTCCGTCCTGTGGCCAGCGATCAGCCGGCGTTCTGCTGCGCATGATCTCTTTCAGGCGCTGAATCAGCGGTGTAATGACCACGCCCCCTTTTCCCGGTCGTCCACATGCCAGAATGCTTTCGATCGTGCTGGTACGGTCCAGCACGATCACAACATGGCCATCCCAGACGATCAGGTCAAGCGGTTGCAAGATCGCCGCAATCTGCTCTGCTGTTGTGCGGGCCACTGCCAGCGGTCGTCCATACGTAAGCAGCTGTGAACTGTTGCGGGGCGTCCAGCCGCCGCTGGCCCGATAGAGCAGCCCCGAGCAATCCAGACCGGACAGCGTAAGGCGGTGCTGATCGCGCCCCGCATTATCTCCGTACCACCAATCCATCAACTCCGGCACACCTTCCGTCACATTGCCCCCCCAAACATAGCTGCTGCCGACACTTTTTTTCAAGGAAGCCACTATATCGGCACGTTCCGGCAGACGGCGCGAGCGCTGCGGCGGGGCACTCTCATGAAATTCAAGAAAACGGCAATCCACGTACAGCTTGACACCTGCCGCCGCAGTATACTCTTCGGTATCAACACGACAGATAGATGCAGAGCCGCTTTTCAGCTGCTCCCGTATCGTAAAAACACTCCCCGGTAGCGCTATAAATTCCAGCTCGCGCAGCTGCCCACAGCGATCGCTTTTCATGACGATACCGTCCGTGCCACCGAATAGTGCTTTGAAATCGGCAGAATTAAGCACCGGAGCCGGAGAACGGACGACACCGTAACGTCCCGTCTCACCCTGAGCAGTTTGAATCGTCAGAGCTGCGAGATAAAGCATCATCAAAAGAGTTCTCACAAGCGCAAAAGTTTTCCGATTTTCATGAGCTGACATATGAACGCCCCGCACACGCTGAATTCTGATAGGTTTATCATTTCCGGACTCTGTGGTGCAATCGATTTGCCAAAGTAATGAGCACTACGTGTGCGCTCGATTGTTGAGGTTGCGTGACCTGCTGCTTCATGATAGAAAATACCATTCAGAATCATGTGAGGTCGTAGCATTGCTAAACTCTCCGTCCGGACATACGTTTTTTGAGACGATGGACATTGACGATGATGAGCTTTCCGAAATTTCCGTAATTCTGGAGCTGCGGCGGAATTTTAGTATGTCCGTCTACAAGAATAAATGCATGAAGCGCCGCATCGCGATCAGAATGCGATCGAACCGCTGTCAGAACGTGGCAGACTACTGTCATCTGCTGAGAAGCAGCGAGCAGGAACTTGATCTTTTACTGAAAACTCTCACCATTCACGTCAGCCATTTTTTCCGGAATCCCCCCATGTTTGACAAACTGCGCGCCGAGATACTTCCGCTTTTGTATGCTCAATCCCGGAAGTCCGGAACTGCGTTACGGATATGGAGCTTGGGCGCTGCCGGCGGCGAAGAAGCTTACAGCGTCGCACTAATCCTGCAGGAACATTTTGCTGATGATCTTCTGACGATTCCGACACCTATCAAAGCGACCGATATCGACAACGGAATCCTGGAGTTTGCCCGGTGCGGCCTGTACAGTGAAGATCGACTGAATGAAGTTTCTTCCGAGCTGCGTGAGCGCTATTTTTCTCCGCAGGGAAACCGTTTTCAGCTGGCATTCGAGATTCGTAACATGGTCACATTCACACAGGGAAATATGGCGAATACCGGTTCCTATGCTGCACATGAGCTGGTATTGTGTCGCAACACTCTGATCTACTTCACCCGCCCGGATCAGGAAAAAATATTGCACGGAGTCGCCGACAGTATGCCGCCGGGCGGCATTCTGGTTCTTGGTAAATCCGAGACGCTGGTCGGCGATGTCAGGCGCCGTTTTTCTTCAATCTGCCCCGAAGAACGGATGTATCAGCGCATATAAGCGCACCTGTTTTATGTTGTTATATACGGAGGACACTGCAATGCGGATCCCAGTCGGTTACAAATTTATTATCGGTTTTATCGTCGTTGTCGCAGCTGTTGCCTTTAGCCCGCATCTGGTGGCCCAACTTGGCTATTCTGCCGAAGTCAGTGATTTTCTCGGATATGCTGTCGCACTCACGATCGGGCTGATTCTGGGGTGGTTCTTTTCAAAGGGGTTTACCGCGAATTTCAGTATTTTGACCGATTCGGCCGAATCAATCGGACGTGGCGATTTGACCAGAGATGTCGTTTTGCGCCCATCCAGGGTTCCTGATGAAAGCCATGAGCTGGCCGGCCTGATTAATCTGATGCTCCAGAATTTGCGTGAACTGGTACGACACATTAAGAAGAGCTCTGCACAGCTCTCTGAATCGACCCGTGAAATAAATTCAACGGCTCTGGAAATCAACGCCTCGACCGAAGAGGTCGCCCAAGCGATCGAGCAAATTTCGCGCGGTGCCGAAAACCAGGCCGAACTGGTTGAAAAAAGCTCCGGAACGATCAAGGAAATGGCTATTTCGATTGAACTGGTGGCAGCCCGCGCCCGTGAGACGGCCAAAGCCGCCCATGAGACCTGTCTGACCGCCCAGCATGGCGGTACGCTGGCCAATGATTCACTGGAGCGGCTTAAAGATTTTTTTGAAAATCAGGAGGTGATCGGTCATCAGTTTGACGCCTTTAACGGTAAACTCCAAAAAGTCGGAAAAATCGCTGATTGTATTGCCAATATCGCCCGTCAAACAAATCTGCTGGCCCTGAATGCCTCTATCGAAGCGGCACGTGCCGGAGAATATGGCCGTGGATTTGCCGTTGTTGCCGAAGAGGTGCGCAAGCTGGCGGACAGTTCATCACAATCAGCAGCCGATATTACTGATATGATTGAAACGTTGCAACATGAGAGCCAGACCGTACATGCGGTTATTCTGGAAAGTTCGCGCAGCATCAAGGAAGGTAAAAAGAGCATCGATGTCACCGCCAGCGCTTTTCAGGAAATTCTCGTAACGGTGCTTGAAACGGAGCGTAAAGCATCCAGCATTGCCGACCTTTCGCGGATGCAGTTAGACGGATCCGCCAAAATGGTAACGGCGATTGATGAAATCGCCAGGGTTGCCGATGACAACGCCGCATCCACCGAGCAGGTTTCTGCTGCCACCGAAGAACAGCTGGCGGCCATGCAGGACATGGCACTGGCGGCCAAAGAGCTGGCACTGTTGGCAGGCGAACTCATGACAGTTGTCGAACGCTTCCAGATAGACTAATGACGACTCCAACAGCCTGGATACGTATATGTTTGTGATTTTTACCCTGCAGGGCGCTCGTTACGCCTTCGATCTGGCCCGGATTGCGGCTGTTGCGGAGCCGCTGCGCTGTTGGCCGATACCCGGTGCACCCGCCTGCTACCGGGGGGCTGTTAACTTTCACGGCTCGATCATTGCTGTTATTGACCTGGCTCACTTCATGGATGTGTCGGTATGCTGTGTACCTGAAAAAATGATCGTTCTCTCTTCGGAGACATCTTCCCTGGCTTTTTTGGTGGAGTCGGTTCTCAGAATAGCTCCTGATCAAGAGGCCACTCTGCTCGATCCTCCACAGAGCCAATTCACGGCAGCGACACTGATGCTCACCGATGGAACCGCTGCCCTGCTTGACATAGATGCCATGGTTTCAGTTGCCGAAAAGCTCATAGCCAGATGAGCTTGTGGTCGCTTCATGGTATACAGTATACGCTTCGTGTTAAAAAAAACTTGACACTGCAAATTAACTGCGTATACTCCTAGATCGATTTCAAAACCATGCGCACAGCGTTTAAATGGTAAATTCAAAACGAAAGAGGTAACACAATGAAAAAACTGATTTCTCTGACACTGGTACTCGCACTCACAACTGTATTTGCTGCTGGCTGCAAGAAAAAGGAAGAAGCTCCTGCTCCTGCACCGGCTCCTGCTGCTGAAGCTCCTAAGGCTCCTGAGCAGAAACCGATGTCTTCTGCAACTGCTGCTCCTGCACCGGCTGCAGCTCCTGCTGCTGCTCCTGCACCAGAGAATAAACACTAAGTCGTTTTCCCTTACGGGAGCGTCTCGAGCCTGCGGGGTAACCCGCAGGCTTTTTTATTTTCTGCACAAGGAAATCTGCTATGCATGAAATGGCAATCACAGTGGGAATTATCGATCTCTGCCTGCAGCACGCCGCTGGACGCCGGGTACGAAGTATCGATGTCGAAATCGGAAATTTGAGCAGTGTCGTGCCTGAAGCAATTGAATTCTGCTTTGATGCCTGCAGTCGGGATACGCTTCTGGAGGGAGCTTCGTTAGCTATTTTCAGGATAGCGGGGCAGGGGGAGTGTCTGGAATGCGGAGCTACGACCCCAATGGCAGAGCTGTTTGCGGCCTGTCAAGAGTGCGGGAGCAACCGCGTAACCATCACCGTCGGAGAAGAGCTGCGCGTACGGGAAATTGAAGTGGAAGATTAAAAAGGGTACTGCAAAAGCAGTACCCTTTTTACATTCAGGCAGAGTTGCCCAGACAGCTTACATACAGCTGTTCTGATCTGCTGACTGATTAAACTGTTCCCAATGCTCCGGTGAACGCCAGACTCCTGACAAAATAAGCTCACGGATGTGCGGAAACTCTTTCGGCAGACGATCATACATCTTAACGAACAGCTCCTCGTGCGAAACAAGTTCATTTTTCCAGACATCCCGGTCAACCGAGGTCAGCTCATAAAACTGCTTGCGGGTAACCCCGTCAAGGCCGGTCCAATCAAGATCTTCGTACTTCGGCATCCAGCCGAGCGGGCTTTCAACAGCTGCAGCTTTACCGTTGCAGCGTTCGACGACCCACTTCAGGATGCGCATATTTTCGCCATAGCCCGGCCAGAGGAAATTGCCATTGGCATCTTTGCGGAACCAGTTGACGCTGAATATACGCGGCGGTACCGGAGTTGTGCGTCCGACCTGAAGCCAGTGGGCAAAATAATCGGCAATGTGATAGCCACAAAACGGCAGCATGGCAAACGGATCGCGCCGGACTGTTCCGACAGCACCGGTTGCCGCAGCGGTTGTTTCTGAACCCATGGTCGCAGCCAGATACACACCAAAGCTCCAGTTAAAGGACTGATAGACCAACGGTATGACACTGTTACGACGTCCACCAAAGATAAAGGCCGCCATCGGCACACCTTTCGGATTTTCCCAATCCGGATCTATCGAAGGACACTGGCCGGCAGGTGACGTAAAACGGGAGTTGGGGTGGGCAGCATTTCTGCCGCATTCTGGTGTCCATTTATTGCCCTGCCAGTCCGTCAGATGAGCCGGCTTGGCATCCGTCATCCCCTCCCACCAGACATCACCATCCGGAGTCAAGGCCACATTGGTGAAAATCGTATTGCCGGCACAGGAAGCCATGGCATTCGGGTTTGTTTTTACCGAAGTTCCGGGTGCCACGCCAAAAAAGCCATATTCTGGATTGATGGCATACAGCTTGCCATCCGGACCCGGTTTGATCCAGGCAATATCATCTCCAACTGTCGTAATTTTCCAACCGGATTCGGCAAAGCTTGCAGGTGGCACCAACATCGCCAGATTGGTTTTACCGCAGGCACTCGGGAAAGCAGCGCCCAGATAGGTTTTTTCGCCTTCCGGAGATTCAATACCCAGAATCAGCATATGTTCTGCCAACCAGCCTTCGTCTTTGGCTATTTTTGATGCGATGCGCAGCGCCAGGCATTTCTTGCCGAGCAGGGCGTTGCCACCATATCCACTACCATACGACCAGATTGAGTGTTCTTCAGGGAAGTGAACAATATATTTCTCCTTGTTGCAGGGCCAGGGAACATCTTTCTGACCAGGCTCCAGCGGTGCGCCAACCGAATGCAGACAGGGTACAAATTCGCCATTGCCAAGCACGTCAACAACGGCCTTGCCCATACGGGTCATAATGCGCATGTTAGCGACAACATAGGGAGAATCGGATATTTCAACACCGATCTTTGCAATCGGTGAACCGAGCGGCCCCATGCTGAAGGGGATAACATACATGGTGCGGCCACGCATACACCCTTTGAACAGTTTGCCCAGGGTTTCCTTCATCTCTTTGGGAGCCATCCAGTTGTTGGTCGGGCCGGCATCCTGCTTGGAAATGCTACAGATATACGTACGATCTTCTACGCGAGCCACATCACCCGGGTCAGACCAGGCCAGGTAACTATTAGGCCGCTTTTCCTGATTCAGCTTCTGGAAGGTGCCGCTTTCCACCAACTGATTGCAGAGCGTGTCGTACTCCTCCTGTGAACCGTCGCACCAGTGAATTGCTTCAGGTCCGCACAGTGCCGCAACTTCCGCTACCCATTTGACCAACTGCTCGTTTTTGACTTCGTAACTCATGTCGCCTCCCCAATTGAGGTATTAAAATTTAGTTTTGATTAAATAGCATAATGATAACTAAAAAAAAAGGAGATAATACCTCAGTAATCAAATTAATTTACTGTCCTATTCTGCTCGTATACACTACAAAATTAATTTTATTTATTTGCTTATTGCGTCAGGTATGGCACCATACGGGCGCTAAAATTATGGAGAGGAGGAGATACCGATGATAAAGCGGCGGATGACGAGGAACTGTGCGCCTTCGATTGCATTTCTGGCACTGACACTGGTTTTATTACTCTGTAACGGGGCGTTGTGCGCCGATCAACTGGAAGCATCACGAGCTGTAAGTCAACCCGTTGGAGTTCGGCAACCACGGCATGACTGGAATGTTCAGCTGAATACCATCTATCTGGCACCCGGCAATCTGAGCAGCATGGATGCAGATTCATCCATCAGCGACACGCGATTGCGTCTGACGCGCAATTTCCGGTGGGATACTGCGACAACACTCACCATCGGGGGAGGCTATGGCATCAAGCATATCGACGCGCCTTCAAGCGCAAAACTGCCGCAGGATCTGCACGCACTCTCGCTGGAAACCGGCCTCAACTACCGCATCAATCCACGTTCATTCATTAACCTGAAAATTTTTCCCGGATTGTACAGCGATTTTAACGAGGTCGGCAATAACGACATAAGGATGCCGCTCCTGGCTCTGGGAGGCTATTCCTTTGAAAATGGCGTTCAAGTCGTCGGGGGATTTCTCTACCGCGTCGGATATCACAGCGCACCCTTCCTGCCGATACTCGGGCTGAGCTATCAACCGGTTCCGGAGTGGCGCATTGATCTCGTCATGCCGCGTCCCGGCGTAACGTATATCCCTTCCCAGCAACTGAGACTGTTCGTGGCGGGCGATTTCACCGGTGATGAGTACCAGATCCACGACGCGACTGTGGAGGCAGACGCGCTCAAATACCGCGATCTCAGGATCATGGGGGGCTTTGACTACCTGCCGAAACCCGGCATTACCTGCAGCGCTGCCGTCGGCTATGCCTTTGACCGCAGTTTTGAATTTTATGACAGCGCCCGCAACAGCCTGCGCATCAACGATGTACCCTTTGTAAAATTATCTCTGGATATCGGCTGGTAACAGGATTACGGCAGTTCGCTGCTCCCCATCAGATAGCGGTCGCATTCACGGGCCGCTCCACGCCCTTCGTTGAAGGCCCACACGACCAGACTCTGACCGCGCCGACAGTCGCCGGCAGCAAAAACACCCGGAATACTGGTGCAGTACTTTTCCTGCTCGGCCTTGATGTTGCTGCGCAGATCGCATTCCAATCCCAGCGCTTCAATCAACGGCTGCTCCGGTCCCAGAAAACCCATCGCCAATAAGACCAGCTGCGCTGGTCGGCGCTGTTCACTGCCGGGGACCGGCGTCGGGACGAACTGCCCTTTATCGTTTTTACTCCATGCCACCTGCACCGTATGTACAGCCGAGACGGCACCGGTACTGTCGCTTTCAAAGCGGGTAGCGGTGGTCAGATAGACACGCGGGTCGGCGCCATATTTCGCAGCAGCCTCCTCCTGGCCGTAATCCATCTTGTAGGTCTTGGGCCATTCCGGCCAGGGGTTGGATGCGTCACGCTCTTCAGGCGAACAGGGCATGATCTCCAACTGAACAACACTGGTGCAGCCATGACGCAATGACGTGCCGACACAGTCGGTACCGGTATCACCGCCACCAATGATGATGACGTCCCTACCTGCGGCGGAAACAGGCGTAGCGCTTCCAGCCAGAATCGACATGGTGTTGGCAGTCAGAAATTCCATCGCATAATGAATTCCCTTCAGAGCGCGCCCTTCAATCGGCAGATCACGCGGAAGGGTGGCGCCGGTCGTCAGCACGACAGCGTCAAACTCTTTTCTCAGGCGCTCTGCCGGAAAATCCGCTTTTCCAACCTCGGTGTTACAGACGAAATTGATACCCTCAGCCACCATCAGATCGATGCGACGCCGCAGCACCTGGCGTTTGTCGAGTTTCATGTTGGGAATACCGTACATCAGCAGACCGCCGGGCTGATCAGCCCGCTCAAAAACGGTCACCGCATGGCCAGCCTTATTGAGCTGAGCTGCGGCGGTAAGACCTGCAGGCCCGGAACCGACTATGGCCACCTTTTTACCGGTGCGCGTGGTCGGCGGCGCAGCAACGATCCACCCCTCTTCAAAGCCGCGCTCGACGATGCTGACTTCGATGTTCTTGATCGTGACAGCCGGATCAAAGCTGGCGAGCGTGCAGGAACCCTCACAGGGGGCCGGACAGACGCGCCCGGTAAATTCCGGAAAATTATTGGTTTTATGCAGTCGTTCCAACGCCTGGCGCCAGAGATTGCGGTAGACCAGATCGTTCCATTCCGGGATCAGGTTGTTGATCGGACAGCCACTGGCCATGCCGCTGATCAGCACGCCGCTGTGACAGAACGGAACACCGCAATCCATACAGCGTGCACCCTGGGTGCGCAGATCCTCATCCGGCATATGCAGATGAAATTCATCCCAATCCTTAATGCGCTCCAGCGGTGCCCTGTCGGCCGGTACTTCGCGACGGTATTCCATGAATCCGGTAGTTTTTCCCATAATTAATGTCCTTCGATATGTGAATTTTCTTCAAAGGCGGCTGCCAGGGCATCATCCCCGCTCAGACCAGAGGCCTTTGCCCGCTCCAGCGCCTGCAGCACCCGTTTGTAATCCTTCGGAATAACTTTTACAAACTTCGGCAGAAAGCCATCCCAGTCGGCCAGTATGGTGGCTGCACGAATACTTCCGGTTTTTTCGGCATGAGCCGCAACCATGGTTTTGATCGTTTCTGCATCGGCACCACCCGGCTGCTCCAGTCCAATCGACTCAATGTTGCAGCGGCTGGTAAAGTTACCCGTTTCGTCAAGGACATAGGCGATCCCGCCGCTCATACCAGCGGCAAAGTTGCGACCGGTTTCTCCAAGCACGACCACCGTCCCGCCGGTCATATATTCACAGCCATGGTCACCGACCGCTTCTACAACCGCATTGACGCCCGAGTTTCGTACACAGAAGCGTTCGCCTGCCATGCCGCGAATATAGGCTGTTCCGCTGGTAGCGCCGTAGAAGGCGACATTTCCGGCAATTATATTATCCTCGGAGGCAAAGTTCGATCCCTGCGGCGGAAAGAGTGCTATCGTACCGCCGCTCAGACCCTTGCCAAGATAATCGTTGGCATCGCCTGACAGCTGCAGCGTTACGCCACGCGGTACAAACGCACCGAAGCTCTGACCGGCAGAACCGTTAAAACGGAGTACCACCGTATCATCCGGCAAGCCTTGCACACCGTGGTTGCGGGTAATCTCATTGCCGAGAATCGTCCCGACAACTCGGTCAACGTTGGTAATCGGCAGTTCGGCGTGTACCTTTTCGCCCCGCTCGATGGCCGGCTTGCACAGCGCCAACAGCTTGGTCATGTCGATCGACTTTTCCAGCCCATGATCCTGCTGATCGGTACAGTAATGACCGACATCCAGACCGACCTTAGGCTGATGCAGCATGCCCGAAAAATCAAGCCCCTGCGCCTTCCAGTGTTCAATCGCCTTTTTCGGTTCCAGCACGTCACAACGTCCGACCATTTCATTCAGTGTGCGGAAACCGAGCTGAGCCATGATCTCGCGCAGCTCTTGGGCGACATATTGCATAAAATTAACCACATACTCCGGCTTGCCACTGAACTTTTTGCGCAGTTCCGGATCCTGCGTGGCAACTCCGGTCGGGCAGGTATTGCTCTGGCAGACGCGCATCATCACGCACCCGAGCGTGACCAGCGGCGCCGTAGCAAAACCGAACTCCTCGGCCCCCAACAGGGCGGCTATGGCCACATCGCGACCGGTTTTCAGCTGCCCGTCCGCTTCGATAATTATACGGCTGCGCAGGTTGTTCAGCAGCAGGGTCTGATGCGTCTCGGCCAACCCCAGCTCCCAGGGGAGACCGGCATGTTTGATACTGGAGATCGGTGAAGCACCGGTACCTCCGTCATAACCGCTGATCAGCACAACGTCGGCATGCGCCTTGGCTACGCCGGCCGCGATCGTGCCGACTCCAACCTCCGAAACCAGCTTAACGCTGATACGGGCACGCCGGTTGGCGTTTTTCAGATCGTGAATCAGTTCGGCCAGATCCTCGATCGAGTAGATATCATGATGCGGCGGCGGCGAAACCAGACCGACCCCCGGAGTTGTGTGACGTGTCTTGGCAATCCAGGGATAGACTTTGGTGCCGGGCAGCTCGCCCCCTTCACCCGGTTTAGCCCCCTGTGCCATCTTTATCTGTAGCTCTCCGGCGTTGCTCAGGTAGTCGCTGGTGACGCCGAAACGTCCCGAAGCAACCTGTTTGATGACGCTGTTCTTGGAATCCCCCTGCGCGTTGGTCCAGGTAAAGCGCTCCGGATCTTCCCCCCCCTCGCCGGTATTGGAACGACCACCGAGACGGTTCATGGCAATCGCCAGCGCCTCATGCGCCTCCTTACTGATCGATCCATAGGACATGGCACCGGTTTTGAATCGCTTGACAATTGCTTCAACCGGTTCGACTTCGTCAATCGGCACCGAAGGCATATTCCCCTTGAACTCCAGCAGTCCGCGCAGCGTGTAGAGCTTGGTGTTCTGCTCGTTGATCAGGGAGGAGAAAACTTTGAACTCGCTGTAATCGGCGTTACGGGTTGCCTTCTGCAGAGAGGTAATCGTCAGCGGATTGTACTGATGCTCTTCCCCCTCCTTGCGCCATTGATAGACACCGCCGGTCGGCAGCGCTGTTTCAGGCGCTACCCGCTGCGGGTAGGCGCGCTGATGACGGGTCATCAGCTCATCGGCAATTCCGTTGATGTCCATTCCACCGATGCGTGAAGGAGTCCAGGTGAAGTAGCGCTCGACGACGCTGTTGTTCAGACCAACCGCTTCGAAAATCTGGGCGCCGCGATAACTCTGCACCGTGGAGATGCCCATCTTGGCCATGGTCTTGACGACCCCTTTGATGGCGGCCTTGATGAAGTTCTTATGCGCTTTTGCTGGAGGGATATCCGGCAGCATGCCGTTTTGAATCATATCATCCAGCGATTCAAAGGCCAGGTACGGGTTGACCGCATTCAGGCCATAGCCGAGCAGTACGGCGAAATGATGAACCTCACGCGGTTCGCCCGACTCCAGTACGATCGATACGCGGGTACGGCTGCCGCTGCGAACCAGGTGATGATGCAGGCCTGCAGCCGCCAGCAAGGCCGGAATGGCAACATTATCGCGATTGACACCGCGGTCGGAGAGTATCAGGATATTGACCTCGGCATCAACCGCCGTGTCAGCTGCGGCGAACAACGCTTCCAATCCCCGTTCCATGGCGACAGCGCCACGTGCTGCCGGGAAGAGCAGTGACAGCGTCGCAGCTTTAAATCCGGGACGATCTATCTGACGCAATTGTTCAAGCTCTCCGTTCGTTAAGAGCGGATGCTCAAGCCGGATCATGCGGGCACTTTTGGCACCTGGATCCAGCAGGTTGCCTTCAGAACCGATAAGTGTAATCGTCGAGGTGATAATCTCTTCGCGAATCGGATCGATGGGGGGGTTGGTTACCTGGGCAAAGAGCTGCTTGAAATAGTTGTAGAGCAGCTGATTCTGGGCCGAGAGCACCGCCAGCGGTGCATCATTACCCATTGATCCGAGCGGCTGGATGCCGTCGCGGGCCATCGGGGCCAGCACAACCTGCTGATCTTCAAAGGTGTAACCAAATGCCTGCTGGCGCTGTGCCAGTGGTGACGCCTCCGCAATATTCCCGCCATGCGCTGACGGCAGCTCTTCCAGAGCGACATGATGTTTTTTAAGCCACTGATCGTAGGGGTGGGCCGCTGCAAGCTCTCTCTTGATCTCTTCATCAGGTATAATGCGACCCTGTTCGGTATCAATCAGAAACATTCTGCCCGGCTGCAAGCGCCCCTTTTCAAGGACAGTCGCTGGATCAACCGGCAGAACGCCGGCCTCGGAGGCCATAATGACAAGATCATCCGAGGTAACATAGTAGCGCGACGGGCGCAGACCGTTACGGTCAAGCAGCGCACCGATGCTGCGACCATCCGTAAAGGCAATAGCAGCCGGTCCATCCCAGGGTTCCATCAGACAAGAGTGATATTCGTAAAAAGCTCTCTTGTCAGGGCTCATGCCGGTATGGTTTTCCCACGGCTCGGGCACCATCATCATGACAGCATGCGGCAACGAACGCCCCCCCATCACCAGCAGCTCAAGGCAGTTGTCGAACATGGCCGAATCGGAGCCGTTGTCGTTGATGATCGGCAGCGTCTTTTTGAGATCGTCGCCGAACAGTTCACTGTGGAAGAGATTCTGCCGGGCATTCATCCAGTTGACGTTGCCGCGCAGAGTATTGATTTCACCGTTGTGCGCCAGCAAATGATAGGGGTGTGCCCGGTCCCAACTGGGGAAGGTGTTGGTGGAAAAGCGGGAGTGCACCAGCGCAATGGCGCTCTCGAAAGCAGGGTCGCGCAGGTCGGGAAAAAACTGATCAACCTGAGCCGGCATCAGCATCCCCTTGTAGATAATCGTCCGGGTCGAGAGACTGGAGACATACCAGTAGTCATCCACGCCGGCGCGACGGATTTCGTTGATGGCGCGCTGGTTGATGACGTACAGCTTGCGGTTGAAAGCCTGCTCATCAGGGCATGTTACCGGACGTTTCAGAAACAGCTGCCGTACCATCGGTTCGGCCGCCCAGGCGGTAGTGCCGAGCGAAGAGTTATCAGTCGGGACATTTCGCCATCCGAGAATCTCAACCCCTTCTTCAACCAGGATTTTTTCGAGAATATGACGGGCACTGTTGCGTTCCGGCGATTTCGGTGAGGTAAAGATCATGCCGACACCGTATTCGAACGGCTCCGGCAGCGCGATGCCTAACGGGGCACACACCGAACGCAAAAAACGGTCCGGCATCTGTAGCAAAATTCCGGCACCATCGCCGGTATTTACCTCACAACCACAGGCGCCGCGATGATCAAGATTGATCAAGACCGTCAAAGCCTGACAGACAATCTGGTGTGATTTTTTGCCTTTTATATTGGCAACAAAGCCGACGCCACAGGCGTCGTGCTCAAAGCGTGGATCGTACAGTCCCTGTTTCAGTGGTGCTCGATTGGTTTTCATGAAAGACCCTTTTTGCCCGTATTTCATTCCGTATGAGTGCTTCTCTTTCGGCTACGTCGGACGAGTATTCTAGCAGGGATTGTGCCACAACAGCAAAGAATATGCTGCAACAGCTCTGCGAATATACAATAACAGCAGATTTTTGTTTCGACGACTCTGCTCACCTTACTCCTGCTTTAGCCCGAACACGTCTTATGAGTCAAATTAAAACTCACATGAGTACACAAAAAGAGCGTGCCGCAATAACCGCTTCACGACCTTACGCGAACTGCGGCGTGGAACGCCAGATTGACATATTGACTATTGCCGGTAAAAATGTCAGATAGTACCTCATGAAGTGCATCTGCAGGTTTGTTTCTGCAACAATACCGTATGCAAGGAGTCAGACATGGCTAAAGCAAGTGCCCGCCACATTTTAGTTGCAACCAAAGAAGCCTGTGAAGCGCTGAAGACAAAGATAGAAGCTGGAGAGGATTTTGCCGCCTGTGCCCGCGAAAACTCACTCTGCCCCTCAAAACGTGATGGTGGCAGTCTGGGCGAATTCAGCCCGGGACAGATGGTCAAGGAATTTGACCAGGTTGTTTTCACCGGTGAGGTCGGCAAAGTGCTGGGACCGGTACAGACCCAGTTCGGCTACCACCTGATCGAAGTCACCAAACGTAGTGAGTAACACCAGAGGAATGGCCGGTATGAAACTGCTGGATGGAAAAATATGTGCGGAAAGCCTTGTTGCTGATGTCGCCGTCAAGGTGAACGGCTATATCGCTTCAGGACTGCGTAAACCACACATGACCGTAATCCTGGTCGGCGACCATGCCCCAAGCGAGTCGTATGTGAAATCGAAGATTGTTTCCTGCCGCAAGGCCGGTTTCGACAGCGCCCTGCTCCGTTTTCCCGAGACGGTTTCCGAGTCTGAGCTGTTGGCAGCGATTACCGCCATAAACGCTGATCCGTCAACTGACGGCCTGATCGTCCAGTTGCCCGTGCCGCAGCATATCAACCCGCAAAATATCATCAATGCGATTGCTCCGGAAAAGGATATTGACGGTTTCCATCCGACTAACTTCGGACGCATGACACTGGGACAAAAAGCCTTCCGTCCGGCCACAGCCTACGGCATCTGCAAGCTGCTGCAGTTTTATGAAATAACGGTCAAAGGGAAACATTGTGTCGTGATCGGCCGGTCAAATATTGTGGGCAAACCGATATCGATTATGCTTTCCAACGATTTTGACATCGGCAACGCCACCGTCACCCTGACCCATATCGAAACGCCCCGCGAACTCCTGTTGGATGAGACCCGGCGGGCTGATATCATCGTTGTCGCAGTCGGTATTCCCGGCTTCGTTACCGAGGATATGGTTAAAGAGGGGGTCGTGATGATCGACGTCGGTATCAACCGGCTTGAAAATGGCTCGCTGGTGGGAGACGTTGATTTTACGCGGGTCAGCTCAAAATGTTCCTGGATAACGCCGGTACCGGGCGGCGTCGGCCGCATGACCGTGGCTGCCCTGATGATCAATACACTGATGGCGTATCAGAATAATTTCGATCTTACCTGATCTACAGCACATCAAAGACACAAAAAAGGCAGCCCACGTGGGCTGCCTTTTTTGTGTCCGGGTTATTTGCCGCGGCGAGAGCTGTTAAAAATTGATTTGGGGGCATTCCCGGCTGCTGCCGGTCGGGCCTGCTGCGGCCGACCGGCCGGTTTACTGCCGGCGTGATCACTCTTGAACGGATTGATGGAAGGGGCTGCGCCTTTTTTTGTATCGGCCGGCTTGCGCTGCGGACGTGGTTCACGCGGTGGACGGGCGAACTCGGCATCTTTTTTGGGCGCAGGGACGCTGTAATCGAATCCATCGAGGGTGCGTCGTTCCAGTGGCACACCCAACTTCTTCTCGATTGTGCGCACCATCAGCGCATCTTCGCTGGAGACCATCGTAAATGCATCACCGCTCTTGGCGGCACGGCCGGTACGACCGATGCGGTGCACATACGCTTCCGGCGTGTCCGGAATATCATAATTAACAACGTGCGAAATCTGAGACACGTCGATACCGCGTGCGGCGATGTCGGTGGCCACCAGGATCTGGTAGGTGCCGTCACGGAAACCGTCCAGTGCTGCCTGACGCCGGTTTTGGGAGAGATTGCCCTGCAGCGAGGCGGCCTTGTAACCGGCCTTCTCCAGCTGTTCGCCGAGACGCTTGGCGCGATACTTGGTACGCGTAAAGATCAGCACCGAGTCCGTATCGGTATGCTGCAGTAACTCCAGCAGCAGGCCGGTCTTCAGGTGCTGCTCGACCGGATAGAGAGCATGGGAGACCGTTACCGGCGGCGCCGTATTACCGACCTGCACCGTCACCGGATCGGTCAGGATTTCCTGGGCCAGCTTCCTGATATCAGGCGGCATGGTTGCTGAGAAAAGCAGGGTCTGGCGCTTGGCCGGAATCTGCTTCAGGATCCGCTTGATATCCGGCAGAAAACCCATGTCGAACATCTGATCCGCCTCGTCCAGAACCAGAACTTCCAAATGGGAGAGGTCGACGGTACCTTGCGAGAGGTGATCGAGCAGCCGTCCCGGACAGGCGACCACGATTTCAACGCCGTTTTTCAGCGCCTGAATCTGCGGGTTGACGTTGACGCCGCCATACACGGTGACGCTTTTGAGGCGGGTCTGTTTGCCCAACACGCCGAAAGCCTCGTGGATCTGCTCGGCCAGTTCGCGGGTCGGTGCAACGATCAGGGCCCGCACCTTACCACGGGGGCCGTCCATCAGGCGCTGCAGTATCGGTAAGGCAAACGCAGCGGTCTTACCGGTGCCGGTCTGGGCCAGCCCCATCACATCGCGTTCCGCAAGAACGGTCGGGATAGATTGCTGCTGAATAGGGGTTGGGGTGACGTAACCGGCGGCCGTAATGCTTGCGGCGATGGAGGGGTGAAATTGAAATGATTGAAACTGCATGCTGCTCCTTCTTTCGCGCATAAACGATGAAAGGCCCGCTAGATGAACGGGCCCCTCTTCTCAATGCTTATTTGTTCCCTTTACACGGGTGGATCCGACTGTTTTATAAGTCGGCTGGATGATGCAGTACTGAATGTTGGTCTGATGCAACCTCTATTGTTCCTACCTCCTCAGATATGTACTAAAGGTGGCGCCACCTTTAAATTAACTATACCGGACTAAAAGCGGCATTACTAGACTGTTTAAAAATTATTTTTTTGTGTATAGTAGTTCGCTTTGTACCTGTTATCGGGATTGGCACTTTATGTGGCGCGTGGCAGGGCCCACCCTTTCTGGATGGCCAGCAGGCGGACGGCTATAACCGTCAGTGCCGCAACAACAAGTGCCCAGCTTTCTGGGAATGTCGTCAGATGCAGCAGGTAGAGCAGGATGCCGCCGGCAATACAGGCGGAGGCATACACTTCGCGTTGCAGGACAAGCGGAACCTGGTTGGAAAGAACATCCCGAATCATCCCCCCCGCTGTAGCCGTCATAACCCCCATCATGACCGATCCAAAGAAACCTATCTGATAGGTAATGGCCTTGCCGGTTCCGATAACCACAAAAGTCCCCAGACCGACGGCATCAAAATACTGGAGCGGATGCTGCAGGAATTCCATCTTGTGGTGGAACACAAATACCAATAAGGAGACCATCAGGGACAGATACAGATAGGTTTCGTTTTTGAGAATAAAGGGGGGGGCCCCGAGCAAAAGATCACGCACGGTTCCCCCCCCATTTGCCGTCACCAGTCCCAGCAGTACTACTCCAAACAGATCCATATCCCGCCGGACACCGGCCCAGGCACCCGAAGCGGCAAACGCCGCCGTTCCCAGCAGATCAAGCGCATAGAGCAGATTCACAGAACTGTTCCCCGATTAAGGCGGCTGCCGGACACTACTGGATGCTTACCAGTTCAATCTCAAAGATGACGTCTTCTCCGGCCAGCGGGTGATTGCTGTCGAAAGTTACTTCCTCATCCGTCAATTCCAGTACGACAACATCAATCTCTTCGTCATCCTCGTTGGTCAGGGAGAGTTCATCGCCGACCTCCGGAATCATATCTGACGGTAAATCGCTACGCGGAACCGTAAAAATGAACTCCTTGTCGTATTCGCCAAAAGCGTCGGCAGCTACGATGGTAATAGTCTTTTTTTCGCCGGGGGTCATACCGACAATGGCCTCGTCAATCTGTGGAAACAGGATTGCTTCACCCAGCTTGAAGGTCATCGGGCCGCTGGCATGGCCACATCCGCAGTCATCATCACAGCCATCATCACAGCCATCATCACAGCTCTCGTCACTGCATTCCTGATCGTCGCATTCCAGCCCTTCAAGGGTCGAGTCAAACACTGTACCATCTGCCAGTGTCCCGGTATAGTTGATTGTTACAAGGTTTCCCGTTGCTGCATGTGCCATGTTGGTACCATCCTTCGTGTTGAGTATAGTTTGTGCGACGGGACAAAATACGGGAGAGTTACCGATTCGTCCAGAACTATTTTCAATACATTTTCAAAAATTATGCGGCCTGGATAGCAGCCGTTATTTTAACGGAATGTACCCCATCCTCCAGGCAGAAATTACCACAATACAAATAATCAGCAGAACCAGCCACGATTTCCAGGGACGCTTTTTTTCGGCAAACGGATCGGCCATGGTCAGTGCAGCGCCCAGCGGCAGGCGCGCCAGTGTGGTCAGCGAAGCTCCAAAAGGGATGTTAATTCTTGCGCGTGTGTTGACCGCCCAGCCGTTGGCATCCAGCAGGCGCCCCAGATTGCGCTGCCGCAGTTTGAACCAGGCGATAAGTATCGACGGGCCGGATATCAGCAGAATGATACCTGCAACCGCCAGCGGCATCTGCCACCAGGGCAATTTCAGAAATCCGGTTAAGATCGATGCAACTGCAGTGGCTAGAGCACCGACCGCCAGCCCGATCGCGGCAAATATGCCGGCAAATTTGCCGACATCAAAGGGGGGCGGAGCGGGCTTGGCAGCATCTTTTTTCAGCGTGGTCTGCATGAGACCGACAGCGGCTTTGTCCTCAGCCGCCTTTGAGCGGGCGGCAGCCATCTTCTGCAGCTGCTCGCCGATCGTTGTAAAGATGCGTTTATAGGGTGCCCAGAAGGCCTGGCGGATGCTGATCGGATGATCAACTATCCGCACTATGGTCGCATCCCAATCCTGTCCCTGGCGATCGTAAAAAATCCCGTTACGCCCCACCAGCAACTGATCGCAGTCTCCATCGGTAATCGCTGCCGCAATCGTCATCTTGTCTGTGCCGCCATGCCTGACGCAATCGCAATACGCCAGATAGACCCTGCTCAGACTGGCCAGAACTGCATGTTTGGCGACATCGTTGACCGTTATACACAATTCAAAGCTGCGGCCATCGAGATAGAGCGTGCCGGCCTGAAATATAGCCTTCCCGTGGCCGGTATAAAAATCGCGGAAGGAGACAAAATTATTAGCCAGCGGTAGCAGATCGCGACAATAGCGGGTCAGCCGCTCAACCTCAACAATTGCCTCAAAGGCCGGTTGCAGCGCCAGGTCTTGATCGATCAATGCCAGTAATTTTGCATCAGGCTCTTCAGTCAACCATTGCCGCATACGGTCTGTACCCAGCGTAATGGTCGTTGTCTCTATCTTGCGCCCCCACCAGAGTTCATATTCCTGAACCGCCCGTTTCAGTTCACTCCACTCTGCCGCAGTCAGGCAGCTGCGTTCACCCAGTATCGGCTGGATGATGATTGTGCGCAGCTGTGATATCAGTAGTCGCCAGGCCGGATTGAGGCCCGACTCCAGATCGAGATTTTCCTGCACCGTGACCGTCGCAAGCGGCAGGCCGGCAATTTCTTCCCCGGCATCAGTCAGATTGCGTGGCGCCAGGGCCGTCAAAATCTCATCGGAACTATTCATGAGTGTAGCGGCACGACTGTCATAGGCAGCCATACTACAGCGCAGAAAAAAGTCTTCTACCTTGGGCTTGACGGTGTGCCAGAGCTGGATCGCCTCTTCACGCCCCCCTTCCGGAAGACGGATGGCGCCACCGGAAAAGGCTTCATCGTTCCAGGCCAGCCAGGTGGAAACTTCTTGTGAAAACTGTTCAACCTGGGCACGGCTGACGCCGGTTACCCCGCTCCGGTCGGGCGCCCCTTCCAGACAGGTAATGATATCAGCAATCCATCCCTTGAGCTTCTCGTCATCCGTCGATGCTGCTGTGATAATGCCGTCACCATTGAAACGGGTCTGAGAGAGGATGGCCTCATTGTCAGCAGTGTCTTCTACCGTAATCCGGTCAGCATCTGCTTTACCGAGGTTGACGAGAACCGTCCGGGCGGCATTCAGGAGTCGCTGCCCCTCTTCGGTAGCGGTCGAAATGGCCGACAGCGGCACCCCCTGAGCACCCGTGATCAGAACCTGGTGGTTGCTCAGGTTTCTGCCGGCCCATTCCACGGCAGCCAACACCTCAGGCACGCGGATATGGCCATCCGCGTCACTGTCGATCAGCTGAAGCGTGCGCTGATCAAATTCAATCCCTTTGATCGGACAGCTTAACGCCGACCAGAGCTTTTTGTCCAGCTGCGCCAGAGCAAGCAGATCCTCTCCGCTTTCCAATAAAACCTGATCAAATCCACCAGCACGAAAGAACTTCCACGGGTGCCGTGATTGGGATGCTGTTTCAGCCATGCTCAAATCCTCCTGTCGTCGTGGGGTATAGATACTTTTCTCAGCGGGACACATCGAAATAGCGACCCTGCGGGTGATGGAAGACCAGCGCCGAGACGCTGGCTTCCGGATCCATCATGTCTCCTTCGGTCAACTGGACGCCGATTGTTTCCGGCCCCAACAGACGAAACAACTGCTGCTGATCGGAGAGCTCCGGGCAGGCCGGATAGCCGAAGGAGACCCGAATGCCCTGATATTCGGCGTTATAGAGCTGTTTCATGCTCAAAGAGGGATCATCAATGATGCCCCACGATGTACGAATCCGTTTGTGCAGGAACTCAGCAGTCGCCTCGGCCAGCTCTAGCGCCAGAGCCTGTAGCAGGTGTGAATTCAGATAATCGCCGGAGTTCTTCATCGCCTCGGCTTGCTCACGGACACCCTGACCACAGGTAACCACAAACAGAGCCATGTTATCGCGCTCTCCGCTCTTGAGAGGACGCGAGAAATCGGCCACGCAGAGCTGTTCACCGGCCGCCTGTCGCGGAAACGTAAAGCGCATGACTTCACTTTCGGTACCGTCCGGTGCGTACAGGATCAGATCGTTGCCAACCGCATTGGCCGGATAGAATCGGTAGAGCGCCTGCGGTCTGATCAACTGCTCGCGCTCGATACGGACCAGCATCTCTTCAACAGCACTGTGCAGCTTGAGCGCCTTTTCATCGCCAGCCGACAGCAGTTTCTCTACAGAACCGATCAGCCCCATGTGCTTCGTGTAGAGCATCTGCCGGTTCAGGTATGGCAGTACCTGTTTGAGTGGAATATCGCGCAGGATGTGCTGCTCAAAATCAGGCGCCGGAAGGATTGGAGCATCAAGTGCCAGGCTTGTCGGAGCCTTCAGACCAGTCGGACCTGTCCGACTGGTCTGAAGGCTGGTAGCTGCACTCTGCTGCCGCACTGCAAGCTCCTCCAGCAGTGGTCCGCACAGCAGCGGATCGGCCAGGCGATTCGCCAGCTCAAGACCGGCCATGGCGTCCTTGGCATATAGAACCGGAGCGCCGTACTGTGGAGCGATACGGCTGTCGGCAAAATTGCGTGAAAGTGCCGCACCACCAACCATCAGCGGCACACTGATGCCGGCTGCTTTCAGATCGGCAGCCGTCGTTGCCATCTGCAGGGCGCTCTTGACCAGCAGACCGGAGAGGCCGATGAAATCCGGCTGTTCACGCAATGCCGCTTCGATCAGCGTTTCCGGACCGACCTTGATCCCCAGGTTGACTACTTGAAAACCGTTGTTGGAGAGGATAATCTCGACCAGATTTTTGCCGATATCGTGAACATCCCCCTTAACTGTCGCCAGCAACATCTTCCCCTTGCTGGAGCTTTCACCCTTCTCAAGATACTGTTGCAGATAGGCCACCGCAGCCTTCATCGCCTCGGCCGATTGCAGAACCTCGGCCACAATCAGCTGATTGTCGTTGAACAGTCGCCCAACTTCGGCCATGCCAGCCATCAGCGCTCCGTTAATGATTTCCAGCGGTTTGTCACCGCGTGCCAGAGCGATATCCAGATCGGCGGTCAGGCCGTTCTTGATCCCCTCGATGATGTAGCGTGGCAACCGCTCATCGATCGGCAGATCGGCGGCCGGAGTATGGACGGTCTGCTGTTTGTCGCGGAAAGCGGCAGCAAATGCGGCGACCGGATCTTCACCGCGCCAGTAGATCAGATCTTCCGCCAGACGCAGCTCTTCGGGATCAATTGACGCATAGCGCTCGAGTTTCTCGGTGTTGACAATTGCGTAGGTCAAACCAGCCTTGACGCAGTGATGTATGAATACGGCGTTCAATACCTCGCGCCCCGCCTGCGGCAGACCGAAGGAGACATTGGAGATTCCCAGTATCGTGCTGCATTCCGGAAATGCTTCCGTAATCAGCCGCACCCCCTCGATGGTTTCAACCGCCGATCCGATATACGAAACATCACCGCTTCCGACCGGGAAGACCAACGGATCGAAGATCAGATCTTCCGGACGCAGACCGTATTTGTTGACCAGCAAGTCGTAGGATCGCCGGGCGACCGCCAGTTTGCGTTCACGAGTAATGGCCATGCCATGCTGCGGGTCTTCATCGATGCATCCAACCACCACGGAACCGCCATAATGGTGCAGCAGCCGGGCGGTCTTGGCGAAACGATCTTCGCCATCTTCCAGATTGATCGAATTAAGCAGGCATTTGCCCTGCAGCCGCTGCAGGGCCAGTTCCGTGACCTGTAGATCGGTTGAGTCGATCATAATCGGTGCCCGCACCTTGCGCGGCAGAAACTCAAGCAGTCGTACCATGTCGGCCGCTTCATCCCGATCCGGGTTGGCTACGCAGACGTCAATCACCTGAGCGCCCCCCTTGACCTGATCGCGGGCGATCTCGGCCCCCTCCTCAAAGCGTTCGGCGACGACCATGTTTTTAAACTTGCGCGAGCCGATTACATTAGTTCTCTCACCCACCAGCAGCGGGCGGAGGTCATCTTCAATGAAACAGGGCTCGATGCCGGATACAGCCCTTCGGCGAATGGTTGAGGGACGCCGGGGGGGGCGACCGGCCACCATTTTGGAGATAGCCGCGATATGAGCCGGTGATGTTCCACAGCAGCCACCAACGATATTGAGCCAGCCTTCATCGACAAAACGGGACAATTTAGCGGCCAGCGATTCGGGAGATTCGGCGTAATGGCCATTTTCATCCGGCAGGCCGGCATTAGGATAGACCGAAACGTGACAACGGGCCAGTTCCGACAGCGTCCGCAGGTGATCGGCCATAAACTCCGGACCGGTGGCGCAGTTCAATCCGATACTGATCAGTCCCAGGCTCTCTTCCAGATGGGCCAAGCTGATATATAACGCCTCGACATTCTGTCCGGCCAGCATGGTGCCAGTCGGCTCAATCGTGCCGGAAACCATGATCGGAACACGTCGGCCGCACTCATCAAAAGCCAAACGGGCCCCCTCGGCTGCCGCTTTCAGATTCAGCGTATCCTGAGCTGTTTCCAGCAGCAGCAGATCAACCCGGCCAGCCAGCAGTCCCAGCGTCTGTTCACGAAAAGCCTGTACCAGCTGTTCAAAGGTCACGCCACCCGTTACAGAGATCGTACGCGTAGTCGGTCCTATCGACCCAGCCACCCAGCGCGGTTTTTCCGGGGTCGAGAAGGCATCACAGGCCCGCCGGGCGATCAGGGCCGCCTGCCGGTTCAGTTCGTAGACCTGATCCTGCAGACCATACTCCGCCAAAACGATGTTGGTTGAGCCAAACGTGTTCGACTCGATGATATCGGCTCCCGCTTCCAGGTAGGCCCGGTGGACCCGCTCAATGACGTCGGGACGTGAAAAGGTTAAATGTTCGTTACACCCTTCGTATTCAGCGCCGCCAAAATCATCGGCCGTCAGATTACAGGCCTGCAACTGGGTACCCATAGCGCCGTCCAGCACCAGTATCCGGTGTGATAGTGCCGAAATAATATTCTGTGGCATGTGTAAAATCCTCCGTTGTGGTATGGAACAGTCTTACCGTAAAAAAGTATGGATCATATCTTCAGTAGGAATGTTTTGCCAGAATATCCTGCAACTGCGCCGGAACAAAAGCCACATCCCAACACCAGACACCAAAACCACCCTTGGCGTTGACACCCTGCACCCAGAAATTAAGTGCCGCGCGTTTAGCCTTATTTTGTTCCGAGTCTTCTCCTTTGATCTCCAGCACCAGCATCCTGCCATTGTTCAGTTTGACAATAAAGTCGGGTATGAAGCGCCGTCTGGAGCCATTCCAGAGATAGTAGACCTGAAAACCGAGGTGATCGTTTTTTACGTAAGCCGACACTTGTTTGCTCATTTCCAACAGGTTGGCCGTTAGCTGTTCCCAACTGCTGTCAGCAACCATATGGCTGATTTGCGACCTTCTTGCCGGATGGCACGTTTTGGTGGTGTACCAGGTACGCATGGCGACTGTTGAACCGATAGGAGCGTCCTCATCAAAAACCGGTTCCAACCGTTCGCAATTCTGTTCGGTCACGAAACGGAGCAAGTGCTGCACAATCAGGTCGATATTGAGGGCAAACAGAATCCGTTTGCGTAGCGGTTCCTGATGGAACAACGACGGAATGTGCAAAAGATCTGACGCGAAGAATTGTTCTACCAGCCGTATAAGCTGGAACACCAGGTAGTCATGGCCGCCATGATAACCGCCGCGCAGTGTTTCAAACGCCTTGCGCGCCGCTTGAAACGTCAGGCGTTGCAGGCGGAAACCTTCCGGTAACTTCTCCAGATCAATGACCTGAACCTTGCTCAAATCGGTTGCCCCGCCCAAGGCCGGGGCCAGTTCAGCAGTTACAGGCGTCTTGGCCGGGTCGAGTGGCAGAACCTCCACCTTTGTCCAGTCTACAACGAGAACAGGTTGCACCACGCTATCGATCCTCAACACGTTGGGCCAGCGGATTTCCAACTCAGCCCGTTCCGGCAATGATTCAATCTGCGTACTCGGTTTGGGCGGCGGGGGCGGGTCGCCACCATCACCCACATCCTGAAAGATGGAAAGCGGCACACCGAAGATATTGACATATTCCGGAAGAAACAGACCGTTCTCATCGGTTTCATAAGAAACCCGCCGCAGGCCCCTGCCGATGACTTGTTCACAAAGTAACTGGCTGGTGAAAGCCCGCAATCCCATGATGTGGGTGACGTTCTTGGCATCCCACCCCTCAGAGAGCATCGCTACGGAAATAACCTTCTGCAAATCCTGTCCGGCAGCGCCGCGCTTGCCGACGTTATCGACTATCTCCCGCAGCAGCTCTTCCTTTTTCAATTCCCGCAGGCGAACTTTGCGAGTTTCGGGAATATTGGTCGCTTCGACAATCGCCTTCAGAGTAGTCTCGTAATCCTTGTCACTTGCGGCGCTCTCGCCAATTTCGGCTTTCTCCAGAACGCGTGAATCGACCCGTAGCGTCCGTTCAGGCGCATGCAGTTCCGGCCAGTGAACGTCACCGTGGCGAAAGTAATGTTCGATACGTGCTGAGGTTTCGGTTCGGTTGCAGACGGTCAACATCACCGGCGGCGAAGTGTGCCCCGCTTCCAGCCACAACCGCTGCGTCTCGCGCCAATCAGCGCCAAGCAGGGTGTAGGCGTCCTGCACCAGCTTTGGCAAGGGTTCGTGAGCTTCGGCCTTGCGATTGAGATCGTCCGCAACCTCCGGGTCACGGTAGATATGATAAAGTTTGGAACGGAAGGTTTTGGTGTCGGGAAGCGCATCGTCACGGATGACAACCCGTGGCGTCTTGACCAGTCCCGCTTCGATGGCGTCGTTGAGGCCGAAATCGGAAACAATCCAGTCAAACAGACCCGCTTCGCTGCTGGCCTTGCCGGTCGGCGCAAAGGGTGTGGCGGAGAGATCGAAGCAGCGTTGAATACGCCGGGTTTTGTGGATGCGGTCCAGTCCTTCGATCCAGCGGGTAGCCTCGTCCAGGTCGAGCCCCTGTTCCGCTGCCTGTTTCTTGCTGATCTTTAATTCCGCCGGGATACGATAGGCGTGGTGGGCCTCATCGTTGATAATCACCAGATCGCGCTGGACAGCCAGCTTCCCCAGAACCCGCCGGGTAAAAGCCTCGTCGCTCTCGGCACCTTTCTTCACCACCGAGCGGTCGGCCTGTTTGAGCGGCATCAACGTGTGCCAATTTTCTATCAGCAGTTCTACCTGATTGAGTTTCTGGCGGAGCGCTTCGGATGGGCAGAGGTCGAAGTAGTCGTAGAAATTATCCGGCTCACCCGGATAGAGCACCCGCAGTCGCTCCTTCACGGTGATCCCCGGCGCAACAATAAAGACAGCTCGGGAAAAGTCCTTATTCCTCTTGGGATAGGTCAGCGCATTCAGTACCTGCCACGTGATGATCATCGCCATCACCGTAGTCTTACCGGTCCCGGTGGCCATCTTGTTGCAGAGCCGCTGCCAGGTACCGCCATCGCCGGGAACGTGAATACCTTGTTTGAATTCCGGCGAGGCTTCAACCAGCCAGATCAAAGTATCCATCGCCTCCAGTTGGCAGAAGTAGAATGGAAACTGCCGCGCATCGCGATCATACCAATGCTCCAGCAGCCGCCGTGTTACACTGGTGATCCCAGGATAACCGGCCACCCGCCATTCATCGACGCGGCCACGGATGCTGTTGACCAGATCAAGCGTCTCAGTGCGCCGCGTGTTGTGACGGGCATCGAAAATTTCATACCCGGCCGGGCGACGCTCCGGAGTCAGAGTAAGCGAGCCATCTCGGGCCTGCTGCCAGTGCTGGAGCGGGACTTCGTAGGGGGAGTTGATGATGAGAGAGGTGGGCTGGGTCATTGGTCGCCTATTCAAATTCTTGCAATCGCTGGATTGCTCGTGCCAGGCTGGGTGCGATCTTTACCGCCTCGTCCAGTCGCCATTCAGATTTCACAAAATTACACAGCAGATCGTTATATTCCAGTCCAATGGGGCTCGGAGCACCTTTATTAGGCAGCAAACCTTCCTTCAATTCACGTTTTCTGGATTTCTTTGCCAAATTCAAGAGATCAGCCTTTGGATCACGACTTGTTTCAGGATTTACCGGCACTTCTGTTTCCTCAATTCCCAGCCATCCGGCAAATTGAGATCGATCAGCAAGAGGAAACTCAACCCGCCATTGCATGATCTTATGAAATCCGGCAACCTGGTTTTCAGATACCCGAAACCTCCATGTCTTCGGCGATCCTTTGGTATCTTAGCAGCAACGGAGTGACCTGTTGCCATGATGATATATTCGGCCAGTGCCTCGCTGAGGCGATCTTCGGTTGCAATATAGAAATCAGCCATAGTCGACTCAGCTCAACGTGATTTTTTCAGCCGATTCCGGCCGGGTTTTTGGAAGCAATACTTCAGCTATTGACAACCCTGATTTAATCAATATCGCTTCATCTTCAGTAATACCTCTAACCTGGGTACCTTCTGTACCAGGCTCAAGAATCAAGACATTTCGACCGTCAATTCCAGGATTTTCAAGCAAGGAATAACTGTGTGTGGTCATGAATACCTGTTGCATTCGCTTGCGTTGCAACTTGTCGATGAGAAGTGGAATCCGTTCTACAATTGCGTCATTCAGAGATAACTCAGGTTCTTCCAACAGAAGCGGTGAATGCCCCTCAAGCAGACACCAGAGCAGGCCAATGAGGCGCAACGTCCCGTCAGAAAACTGATCTTCTCTCTGACATGCGCCACGTGCACGCCAATGTGAATATTTCGCTTCCAAATGAGGACGTCCCAGTTCATCACGCACAAATGTCAGCTCTTTTAATTGTGGAACTGCCAAGTTCAAAGCGTCTTCCATTTTCTTGAGATAGAGGTCTCGGGTTTTGTCATTTGCATTAGCCACTCGTTCCAGAAACCGTTGTCCAAAAGGGTCCGTATCGGCATCTGTTGGAGTCGACAATTCGGGGTGGCGTAATAACTGCGGCACGAGATGCATATAGGTAATTGAGTCAAGGAATTTGGAAATATCTCGAAACTTGCTATTGGTGAATGTATTTTCGAGCGCAGTTTGCGTTAGCAGCTCTTTGTCGTTATCGTCATTTGAATCAGGACGTTTGAGCAGTTCACCCTGTTCACGATGCCACACGGATTCATTGGTGATGACGTTTCGACGATGACCTGCGGTTTCAGCAGTGAACTCGAGGGTATATCTCCACAATGGCTCTTTATCATCTGCACTTTCTGAAAGCTCGACAAAAATTCCAACGGCTGGGTAGTTCCTTGCTACAAGACTTTTTATCTTGGTCACTCCCTTGCGGTCAGCAATTGCTTTTTGCAAGCCACCACCACTGGGAGTTGCTATATCCCGTAAAAAACGAAGCGCATCAAGAAAGTTTGACTTTCCGGAAGCATTTGGACCAATTAGATAAACGGTTTCCCGCAGCCGAACATCAATTTCCTCAAAGTTCCGCCAATTTTTTAGTGCTATCCGCGTAATCAGCATAACCTAATCCTCCAACGGAATAATCTTCAAAGATTCAATGCCCCGGTCGTCCACGATCTTCACCGCCACTTTGCGGTTATCACCTGGTTCGAAGGGAAGCGAGACGGTGCCGTGGAACTGCTCCAACAGCTCTTCGTTCAACTCAGCGCGGATGTTCTTCTTGAGCTTTTGCCATCCTTCACCCTTGCCTGCCAGCGGGAAGAACACCTGACGGGGAAAGAGGGAGCGTTCGTCGTAGTCGGTGTCCAGCAGCCACATGGCGATCTTTCCCTTGCCGCCGGAGACCAGTTCGCCTTTAGAGGTGTCAAAGTAATCAAAGCCATTTACTTCAACTTGATACAATTGGCTCCCCTCGCCCTTTGGGAGATGAGTTGGGGGTGAGGGGACCTTGCGTACATCCACATCCGGCTGGCCCATCAGCCAAAAGCTCTGGTTGCTGGAGCGGGCCTTTTTCAGATCTTCTGTCAGCAGGTCAGTATTCATCTGGGCTTTGAGGGCGGTGATCCCCTTGAGGTTGTCAATATCCTTGGCCGCTTCGGGATCGAAGGCGAAGGCGCAGAAGACAATCATCTTCGGCAGCGGAAACAGCTCTCCGGCCTCGCGCAGGGCCAACTCCACCTGGCGCTGTTCAAGCGCCGCGTGTTCCGGGCCAAAGCTGATGACCACCCGTTCGCCGCTGTCCAGATGACCGCTGACATGCAGATGGCGCGTTCCCGGCAGGGTTTCCAGTTCGGCAAAGCGGAGCATCTGTCCACTTTTGCCGCGGATGCCGGTTGTCAGCAGTTCGTCGCGCCACTGGTGCTGGCGGGCGGATTCACCGGAGCGGGCAATGGCTACATCGGCCTCATGTGCAGGCTTGGCTTCGTCCAGTGCCAGCACAGTCGGGAACGGCACCGCCTCGACCGTGAACGGGCCGGTGATGCGCAGCTTCTTTTTGTCCGGTTGGGGCTGATCGAAGAGAGTTTCCTGATCGGCGTGGGCAGCAATGGAGGCGTCCATCTGCTTCTGCATCGCCTGGCGGGATTTGTGGAAGGCGTCGAAAGGGAGGCGCGCGGCCTCCGGCCAGTCGATGGGGAGGTCGAAGGGGACGGACCATTCCTGTAATCCCCCCCCTGCCCCCCGTAAACGGGGGGAGGACAATGTTGATTCCACCACTAAAAGGGAGGGTAACAACGCAGATCCCCCCCGTTTACGGGGGGGGTAGGGGGGGGTAGGGGGGGATAATAACACCGCATTTAACTCCCCCAGCGCTTTTTCCACCGCCGGGTGCATCCGCTCGTAAATCTCGTCAATATCCGGGTTGTTGGCAATGTACCCGTCAACCGAGCACCATCTATCTTCCCACCGATCTTCAAGCTATGCTGACCTGAAATTTTCAGACTTTCAGGAGGTCAGCAGATGCCAGGAGAGACACCTGACTGGTCAGTCAGAT